>Ga0255165_1000311_pt1 | contig 18025 bp, 18 predicted proteins | sample Atl_Cont_RepB_8d_FD_183182 | JGI IMG/M metagenome (GOLD analysis project Ga0255165, IMG submission 183182) | Freshwater microbial communities from Altamaha River, Georgia, United States - Atl_Cont_RepB_8d | ecosystem: Environmental > Aquatic > Freshwater > River | place: USA: Georgia | collected... | reverse complement strand
TTGCCCTTGAAGTCGTCGGGGTAGTAGGACTTCTTGAAGCGCTCGGGGTCACCCCAGATTGTGCGGATCATGGACGGCCATGGCTTCTTGACCACCAGGATGCCGCCCTGTCCGTTGGGCATGTCTTCGCCGGTTTCGCTCACGATGGCGGCCTGGATGCCGGGGAACGGCAGCGTGCAGGAGCCCGGGACCATGGGGGTCACGCCCGGCAGCGGGGTAATCATGTGGCCACCGGTCTCGGTCTGCCAGAAGGTGTCCACGATCGGGCAGCGGCTGCCGCCCACATGCTGGTAGTACCACTCCCAGGCAGCGGGGTTGATCGGCTCGCCCACCGAACCCAGCAAACGCAGGCTGGAGAGGTTGTAGCTCTTGGGGTGCACGGCATCGTTGGCTTCCGCGGCCTTGATGAGTGAGCGAATGGCGGTGGGCGCCGTGTAGAAGATGGTGACCTTGTGGTCCTGGATCATCTTCCAGAAGCGGCCGGCGTCCGGGTAGGTGGGCACACCCTCGAAAACGATCTCGGTACCGCCCAGGGCGAGCGGGCCATAGGTAATGTAGGTGTGGCCGGTCACCCAGCCGATGTCTGCGGTACACCAGAAGACGTCGTTGTCTTTCAGGTCGAAGGTCCACTTGGTGGTCAAGGCCGCGTGCAGCAGGTAGCCGCCAGTGGAGTGCTGCACACCCTTGGGTTTGCCGGTGGAGCCGGAGGTGTAGAGCAGAAAGAGCGGATGCTCGGCATCGACCCACTCGGGTTCGCAGGTGGTGGGCTGCTTATCGGCCACATCGGCCATCCACAGGTCACGGCCAGCGGTCATGGCGATGTCCATATTGCCACGCTTGACAACCAGCACGTTTTTCAGTGCACCGCAACCACCCAGGGCAATCGCTTCGTCGACGATGGACTTGAGCGGCAGCTGTTTGCCGCCACGCACCTGGCAGTCGGCGGTGATCAGGGCCACGGCACCGGTGTCTTCAAGGCGGTCACGCAGCGACTGGGCCGAGAAGCCACCAAATACCACCGAGTGTGTTGCGCCAATGCGGGCGCAGGCCTGCATGGCGGCCACACCGTCGACCGACATGGCGATGTAGATCATCACGCGGTCGCCCTTTTTCACGCCCAGGCTCTTGAGCGCGTTGGCGTACTGGCAGGTCTTGGCGAGGAGCTGGTTGTAGCTGACCTTGGTGACTTCGCCACCATCGGCTTCAAAGATCAGCGCGGTCTTGTCGCCCAGGCCACGCTCGATATTGCGGTCCAGGCAGTTGTAGGACACGTTCAGGGTGCCGTCCTCAAACCACTTGAAGAAGGGCGCGTTCGAATCGTTGAGCACCTTGGAGAACGGTTTTTTCCAGGTGATCAGTTCCTTGGCCAGTCGGGCCCAATAGCCTTCGTAGTCGGTCTCGGCTTCCTTGCACAGGGCCTGGTAGGCGGCCATGCCGGACACATGGGCGTTCCTGACGAAAGCTTCACTGGGTTGGTAGATGGCGTTGGCGCTCATGGATTCGTGTCTCCTTGGACTGGAAAGGCAGGTATGGACTCGTCTGAATGTCGGTCTTGGCTCTTACAAAGCACTGACTGACTGCAGTCTTGCAGGTGGATAGCATCAGGGCGGACTGACCTTCTAGAATGCTTAATTTTGCAAACACACAACCCGCTTATGGCCGACCCCAAACGTTCAGCCCACCCTGCCCTCAAACCCTTGCCAGGACTCATTTTTGCAAGCCGCTGGTTGCAATTGCCACTGTACCTCGGACTGATTGCGGCACAGGTCATCTACGTCTACCACTTCTGGGTTGAACTGGTCCATCTGATCGAAGCCGCCTTCGGCAGCAGCACAGCGCTTGAAGCCCTGGTCTCCAGCATCGGCTACAAAAGCGACGTGGCCATCACCTCGCTCAATGAGGCCATCATCATGCTGGTGGTGCTGGGCCTGATCGATGTGGTCATGATCTCCAACCTGCTGATCATGGTCATCGTGGGCGGCTACGAAACCTTTGTCTCGCGCATGAACCTTGAAGGCCATCCCGACCAGCCGGAGTGGCTCAGCCATGTCAACGCCTCGGTGCTCAAGGTCAAGCTGGCCACCGCCATCATCGGCATCAGTTCGATCCATCTGCTCAAGACCTTCATCAACGCCAGCAACTACGAACTCAAGGTGCTGATGTGGCAAACCATCATCCATATCGTGTTCCTGCTCTCTGCGCTGGCGATTGCACTGGCCGACCGGCTGATGTCGCAGTCTGCGCCAGCCGATCATTGAACCCCTGTTTCTTCTGAAAGTCCCCCCATGACCGTCATCCAGCAAAACGACCTGATCGAATCCATTGCAGGCGCCCTGCAGTACATCAGCTACTACCACCCGGCCGACTACATCGAGCACCTGGCCCGCGCCTATGAGCGCGAGCAAAGCCCGGCCGCCAAGGATGCGATGGCGCAAATCCTGACCAACAGCAAGATGAGCGCACTGGGCCACCGCCCGATTTGCCAGGACACCGGCATCGTCAATGTGTTCATCAAGGTCGGCATGAATGTGCGCTGGGAAGGCTTCACCGGCAGCCTTGAAGACGCCATCAACGAAGGCGTGCGCCGGGGCTACAACCATCCCGACAACCAGTTGCGCGCCAGTGTGGTGGCCGACCCGCACTTCGCCCGCAAAAACACCAAGGACAACACCCCCGCCGTGATCTTCACCGAGATCGTGGCCGGCGACAAAGTCGACATCACCGTTGCGGCCAAGGGCGGCGGCTCGGAGAACAAGTCCAAGATGGTCATGATGAACCCCAGCGACTCGCTGGTCGACTGGGTGCTCAAGACCGTGCCGACCATGGGCGCCGGCTGGTGCCCGCCGGGCATGCTGGGCATCGGCATCGGCGGCACCGCTGAAAAAGCCGTGCTGCTGGCCAAGGAAAGCCTGATGGACGACCTCGACATGTACCAGCTGCAGGCCAAGAGCGCGCGCGGCGAGAAGCTCGACCAAGTCGAAGAACTGCGCCTGGAACTGTTCGAGAAGGTCAACGCCCTGGGCATCGGCGCACAAGGCCTCGGCGGCCTGACCACGGTGCTGGACGTCAAGATCAAGATGTATCCCACCCATGCGGCGTCCAAGCCGGTGGCGATGATCCCCAACTGCGCCGCCACCCGCCACGCCCACTTTGTGATGGATGGCTCCGGTCCGGTGTACCTCGACGCGCCCAGCCTGGATCTCTGGCCCAACGTCAACTGGGTGCCCGACACCCAGAAAAGCCAGCGCGTGGACCTCAACACCCTGACCAAGGCGCAGGTCGCCAGCTGGAAGCCCGGCCAGACCCTTCTGCTCAACGGCAAGATGCTGACCGGCCGCGACGCTGCGCACAAGCGCATCCAGGACATGCTGGCCAAGGGCGAGAAACTCCCCGTGGACTTCAACAACCGCGTGATCTACTACGTCGGCCCGGTCGACCCGGTGGGTGACGAAGTGGTCGGCCCTGCCGGCCCCACCACCGCCACCCGCATGGACAAGTTCACCGACATGATGCTCGCCCAGACCGGCCTGATCGCCATGGTCGGCAAGGCCGAGCGCGGCCCGGTGGCGATCGAATCCATCAAGAACCACAAGAGTGCCTACCTCATGGCCGTGGGCGGCGCCGCTTATCTGGTGTCCAAAGCCATCAAGGGTGCCAAGGTGGTGGGCTTTGAAGACCTGGGCATGGAAGCGATTTACGAATTTGACGTGGTCGACATGCCCGTGACCGTGGCGGTCGATGCCGGTGGCACCAGCGCCCACATCACCGGCCCGGCCGAATGGGAAAAGCGCATTGCCAGCGGTGAGTTCAAGGGCATCACGGTCGCAGCCGGCTAAGCCGAGTACATGGCCAGAGATCGCCACGTCGCTGTGCGACTCGCGATGACAACCGCATGCCTTGTCATGGCGAGCGCAATCAAGCCATCTCCATGAGCGCGCAGCAGCCCATTGGGGTCTTCGACAGCGGCATTGGCGGTCTGAGCGTGCTCAAGGCGCTGCTGACCGAGCTGCCGCACGAAGACTTCGTGTACCTGGCCGACAACGGTCATGCCCCTTACGGCGAAAAAAGCGATCTTTTCGTGCGCCAGCGCAGCCTGGCGATCACTGAACACCTGCTCCAGGTGCACGCCATCAAAGCGCTGGTGGTGGCCTGCAATACAGCGACTGCGGCCGCCATCCATGAGCTGCGGCGGCAATACCCCCACTTGCCACTGATCGGAGTGGAGCCCGCACTCAAACCTGCAGCCCAGATCACGCGCACCGGTCGAGTGGCGGTGATGGCCACCCGTGGCACCGTCGCCAGCGACAAATTCGCGCGCCTCCTGAACGGTCTGCAAGGCCAGGCGCAATTTGAAGTCTGCGCCTGCAACGGTCTGGCTCTGGCCATCGAGCAAACCACCCTGCCCTCACACCAGCACAGCGCTCCCGCCGAAGTCAGTCGTCTGCTCAGGCACTACACCCAGGCCCTGGGCGAATTCGGTTCCGGCCCACGCCAGATGGACACCCTGGTGCTTGGCTGCACGCACTACGTTTTTGCACAGGATGAACTGCAGCAGCTTCTGGGTCCCGAAGTGCAACTGGTCTCTACGTCAGAACCTGTGGCGAGGCAAACCCGGCGCCTGCTCGAAGCGGCCCACGCCCTTCGCCATGAGGCCGCACCCGCTTCGGTCCAGGCCCGTGTGAGGCTGTTGACCACTGGCAACCTGCCAGGCCTGGAAGCGGCCGCACGGCGCTGGCTGGACCTGTCCGCCAGCCAGTGTCGACAGGTGCACCTGTAGGACGCCGGTTCAGGCCCTGGCGGCAGCCTGCCCGCGCGCCACATCGACCGGACGCAGCAACCACAGCCCCAGCGCGAACAACAAGGCGGTCGATACGATGGCCAGTCGGTGGTTACCACCGGTGACCCAGGTGATCAGCCCATAGGACAGCGGCCCCAGGATGCTGGCCAGCCGGATGGCAAAGGTCCACAGACCGAAGAATTCGGCCAGGCGGGCCGGCGGCACCATAAGCCCCGCCATGGCGCGACCGGACGACTGGCTCGACCCCAGGAACACCCCGGCCACGGCTGCCGCCACCCAGAACACGCCTTTGGTGGTGGATGCAGCAGCCAGAATGCAGGTGAAGATCCAGCCGACAATCGTCAGGCTCAGCGCCCGCTTGTGTCCCAGTCGGTCCTGCACATGACCGAAAACAAAAGCGCCCACGAAGGCGGCGATGTTGAGGACGAAGATCAGCACCATGGTCTCTTGGGGGGCAAAGCCCACCACCTGTTCAGCATAGATGGCCGCCAGCGAAATCGCTACCGCCACCCCGGCCTGGTAGGCGACCGCACAAGCCATCAACTGACGAAAGTCGGTATAGGGCGCGCTGTCACGCCAGGCCTGCCGCAGGCGCAGCAGGCTGGCGGCAATGCCCGTTGGATGCTGCGCCAGGGAAGGCCGTGCGTGTTCCTTCATCCATGCAAAGGTCACTGCCGCGGCCAGTGCGTAGATCGCAGCGGTGATCCACATCGTCACCGGCACGAACTGAGAGGCCGGTTCCTGCCGTGCCTGAGCCGACAACACGTAGGCCAGGCACACTCCCAGCGTCAGCATGCCGCCCACATAACCCAAGGCCCAGCCCCAACCGCTCACCCGTCCCATGGCCTCGGGCCTGGCCAGCTCGGGCAGGAAAGACGCGGTCAAGGACTCGCCCCAGGAATAAAAGGTGTTGGAGATGACCAGCAGCACCAGGCCCAGCGCCACTTGCCCGGGTTGCACCCAAGCCAGTGCGGCGGTAGACACCACACAGCCGAGCGTGGTCCACAGGAGCAGGCGTTTTTTGGCTGCATGCCGGTCTGCCCAGGCCCCCAGCCCGGGCATGGTCAGCATGACGATGGCGTAGGAAATGCTCAGGCCTGCCGTCCAGGCCAGGGTGGCCCAGCTGGCCCCGTCGGCCACACCGCCCACAAAGTAGGCAGCAAAGACCGCGGTAATGACCACCGTGGTGTAGCCCGAATTGGCAAAGTCGTACATCGCCCAGCCCAGCAACTCCCTGCGGCGCACGCCAGGGTTAAGGCTGTCGGCAAAAAAACGCTTCACAGGCAAGCTCCGGTCTGGGCGCCCGGCAGGCCCCAAGCAGGCCACGCCCGGGCAGGAAGTGCGTTCAGTGCAGGTGACGCGGACGGCGGCCGCTGCCTCCGTGGCCACCATTACCGCCACGCGGCGGTTTGCCCAGGTCCAGCGAACTGACCAGATTGCTGAAACGCTGGCCAAAAAGCTTGTCGATCTCGTTGATCACGCCCCCGAGTTCGGTGGCATCGAAGTGACGCTCCATCATGTTCACGACATCGTGGACCAGCAGATCGCGTTGTGCCTGCAGGATGGCGCCAGGATCCGGCCCGACAAACAGCATGATGAAGTCATCGCGCGACTGCTCGCCACGGGCCTCGTCTTCGTCGTCAAATTCGGTGTCGTAGAAGGTCACTTCGATTTGGGCACCGGCCGAGGACACCTCGTTGAGGTTCATGCACAGCTCATCGAGCACCTGACGGAAGTCGTCATCACCGCGCACCGTCCAGCACATGCGCAGGCAGTCGTTGTGCTTGTCGAACTGCAGACCCAGCTCTTCTTCATAAAGGCTCACGCCCCCCTCGCGCAGCGAGCGTGCGCCGGCGTAATGCCACAAGGGGCGCAAGGTCTCCTGCAGGACCTTGGCATCGGTACCCGGCTTGATTGGAATGTCACCATGCACATGGATCTCAAACGCAGCGTTGTCGTGGTTCATGGTGTCGTCTCTCCTGGTGCCCCGGGCCGGAATCGAACCGGCACGCCCCAGTTACGGAAGCGGCGGATTTTAAGTCCGATGTGTCTACCAGTTTCACCACCGGGGCCTGTATCGACCCGTATTGTGCCCTGAGAACAGGGCCGTGCTGTCGGTTCAGCCGCCCTGACCGGCTTTCTGACCTCCCCCATGCGGAGGTGGCTGTTTACGCGACCACCTTTTTGCTGCGTAAGCGGGCAATCGCCTCGGCGTTGAGGCCCAGCTCAGCCAGCACCGCATCGGTATCGTCTCCCAGCTTGGGGGCAGAACTGCGCACCGTGCCCGGCGTGCCAGTCAGCTTGGGCACGATGCCCGGCACCTCGATCTCGTGGCCGTCGCGGGTCTGCATTTGCAAGATCATGTCGCGGGCGCGGTAATGCGGGTCTTCCACAATGTCCTTGGCGGTGTAGACACGGCCAGCGGGCACGCTCGCCTCGCCCAGCGCGGCGAGCACCTCGCTCACCCCGTGGCCTTGTGTCCAGGCCGCGATGGCGGCGTCAATCTCCTGCACGCGGGCGACCCGGCCGGCGTTGCTGGAAAGTGCCGGGTCATTGCCCAGGTCTTCGCGCCCGATCACCGTCATCAGGCGCCTGAAGATGCTGTCGCCATTGCCGGCAATCAACACCACACCGTCGGCGCAGCGGTAAGCGTTGGAAGGCGCAATGCCGGGCAGCGCAGAACCGGCAGGCTGGCGGACGGCTCCAAATGCGCTGTATTCGGGCACCAGACTTTCCATCACATTGAACACGGCTTCGTGGAGCGCCACATCGATGACCTGACCCTTGCCGCCATTGACCTTGCGGTGGTAGAGCGCCATGAGCACGCCGATGGTGCCGTGCAGCGATGCCAGCGTGTCGCCAATCGAAATGCCGCAACGCACCGGCACACGTCCAGGCTCGCCGGTCAAATGCCGCAGGCCACCCATGGCCTCGCCGATCGCGCCAAAGCCCGGCAGGTCGCGGTAAGGGCCAGTCTGGCCGTAACCCGAGATCCGCAGCATCACCAGACCGGGGTTGACCCTGGAAAGGGTCTCATAGTCCATGCCCCAGCCCTCCAGCGTGCCGGGGCGGAAGTTTTCGATCAGTACATCGGCCTGGGCAATCAACTGGCGGGCGATGTCCTGGCCTTCGGGGTTTCGCAAATCCAGCGCAATCGAGCGCTTGTTGCGCGACTGGACCTGCCACCACACGGAAGTACCGTCCTGCATCAGGCGCCAGTTGCGCAGCGGATCGCCTGCGCCGGGTGGTTCGATCTTGATGACATCGGCGCCAAAGTCGCCCAGCGTCTTGGCGGCAAAAGGGCCGGCAATCAGCTGGCCCATCTCAAGCACGCGCAAGCCCTGGAGTGCCCCCGGGCCCAGTTGCGGGATATTCATGTCAGAACTCCAAGCCTGGATCGCAGGCAAGCATTCAGTTTTTGCGGGCCGCCCAGAAGACGGCACCCTCGGCGCCATAGCGCTCGGAGTGGGTCACGCCGCGGGCGACCTGGAATCGGTCCCCAGTCTTGTAATGGGTGACCTGGCCATTGAGGGTCAGCCAGTATTCGCCCTGGGCAACCACCGCATCGGTGTCGAACGGGTGCTCGTGGGGCTCGTTGGCAAAGCCGGGCGCCCATTCGCGCAGCAGGACCTCGTCATAGCCCTCCTGGAGCTTGCGGGCCTGGAACACTTCAAAGGTTTCATTCATCATGGTGTGGACTAGGTACCGGGGCAAAAGCCGACAAAAACGGAACCTATGTTAGACCCAAAGCCTAGAAGTCTGCCGGGCGGACCGCTTTTGAATTCAGAACAGTTCCAACCGATGTGCGAAATCAACCGCCTCTACAGTTACAAGACCTTGCTGAACCAGCGCCGCAGCCTGCCAAGTGAAAACGCCCTGGCCGGGCTGGGCATCGGACTGTGCCCGACTGCGTGGTACCGGACGTGATCGCCAACGGGCAGGGTTCAAACCACCCGATAGAAGCTCAGAAATACCCCATCGGGCGCCCGGCGTCCGACGCCCAGGAATTGACTCTCGCTTAGCCAGCCCCACTTTTCACCAGTGGCCTCCAGCCTGGGCTGGCAACGAAAGTACACGGCCTCGGGATTGACCGGCTCTCCCCGCATGATTCGCATCGAGTTTTCGACTGAAGCAAAACGCAGTGCCGTGTTTTGTACGAACACCCGCGTTCCATCCTCAATCTCGATCACATACCGGGCATCCAGATGCGCCTGGGTTCCACCACCCACAATCAACTGGAAATCGGCCCCTCCAGGCAACACCATGCCGTTCAGGCGAGGCCCTCGAACGACGCCCCCGGTGATGGGAATCATGCGGCGCAGCCCCGAGACGGTCTGACCGATCTCAACCGCAGGAGCGATGGTCACGGCAAGGTCACACAAGTGTTCAAGGCTGGGAGGAGAAAGAGTTTCAATCATGTTTCGAATCAAGTGTGCCGACATCAGCAGGCATCAGGGGGCTGCTTGATCAGCCTTAAAGCCAGATGTCTCAAGCGCTTGGGTCCAGACTCTGGCATCCGAGGCAATCAGCCGCCAGAACCCTTCGGAAGTTATGCTCACCGAGCACCGGCTGGCTTTCTGTGAGCACGGGGCGAAAAATCGGCGTTAAGGATTCGCGCCATTATGGCGACCTTTTGCCCAGAGTAAGCGAAGTAAAGGCGCATACCAAAACGGCTCCATCCTTGCGGGATAGAGCCGTTTTGGTATCCATCAAGCGCATTCGCGCCCGGTTTGAGGATCAAGTATGACTACTTGACATTGTGCTGGGGTCCCTTGAATGATCAGCTTGTTACAAGCTATCAAGTGCACTTATGCGTCTTCAAGTAATTTTTATACCCCGTCTTATACCCCAACTCACGAGATCATAGACATCAACCAGAAACAAGTCGCAGGCTTTACGACACATGACATAGAGACATGCATGCACTTCCACTACGAGTCCGTCCACGACAAGGTCCGCCTCAAACAGCACTTCGGCATCAACATGCCCAGTGAGCAGGCCCGCCGCAACGTCTCGCCGGGCTACCTTAGCATCTTCATTCGCCGCCACCCGATGCCGACGTGGGCGATGACGCGGTGCCTGACCGCGAAGCGCTGCTGGGCAGCTTTGGCCTGATCCCGCACTGGGTCACCAACACCAAAATCGCCCGCCACACCTACAACGCCCGCACCGAAACCGTAGCCGACAAACCCAGCTTCCGGGTCTCCTGGCGTAAGGCCCAGCACTGCATCATCCCTGTCGAAACCTTCTTCTAACCCGACTGGCGTACCGGCAACACCATAAGCGAACCTCTGGGCGTGGCCGGCATGTGGTCTACATGGCGCGATCCCATAGGCCAGACACTGCACAGCTTCACCATGCTGACCATCAACGCGGACCGATAGGCTTGCTGGCACAGGGGGAGGCTCCAGGCTTCGTCCAGCATGGTGCGGTCCAGTGATTTTTTGTGGTTTTGCAGGTCGTCGATGTCGTGCACGTTTTGCAGGGTCTGGACCCAGGCGCGCAGTTGAGGCGACTGGGGCTGCAAGATAGTTTGGTTCAGACGGGCTTCGGTGGTGTCGATGTGGGTGGCCAGCGTTTGATTTCATCGGCCAGCTGGGGCAGTGGGCGCAGGGATTCTTACTGTGCGGTTTGAAGCGCGGTCAACAGGCTGCGGGCCTGGGCCAGTTGCGATGCTTTGCCGTCATTGGTTTTGCAGGGCTGTCAGCTCACCGCTCAAAGCATTGACGCGGACGGTCCGCCCCGCCAGGTCAGTGCTGATTTTGCTGTGAAGACTTTGAGTTTCTCATGCTGGGCAACCAAGACATTCTGGGCTTTTTGCAGTTGCCGGTAAGGCGTGCTGGCCAGGATTTCTTTTTCTTGTTGCTCTTTGCTGATGGGCAGCACGGCGGCTTGCTGACCAACACCGTGCTTAGCCTGCTGGTGATACCGGTAGTGTTCACCTACCTGGACGATTTGGGCCAGTGGGCGGGGCGGATATGTGGGCGCGGCATGCGCTGAAGAGGTAGGTACGCCCAAGCCTTCAAGTCAGCCCGCAAACCCGGTAGCCCACGCCTGTTTCGGTCAGCAAGATGGTGGGTTCGGCTGGGATACGCTCAATCTTGGCCCGCAGTTTGCCCATGTAAATGCGCAGGTAGTGGGTTTGGTCCACGGCATCGCTCCCCCATACCGCTTGCAGCAGTTTGCGGTGTGTCAAAAGTTGACCTTTGGCCCGAATGAGCGTGGCGAACAAGGTGAACTCAATCGGCGTCAGATGGATGGGCTGTCCGGCACGCTCCACGCTGTGGCGGTTCAGGTCGATCACCAGATCGTCGATGGTCCACTCCGAGCGCGCGGACTGCAGGCCTTGTTGGCGTCTGCGCAACACGCGCAAGCGGGCGAGCAACTCACCCATGCCAAACGGTTTGACCAGGTAATCATCGGCCCCGTCATCAAGGGCTTTGACTTTTTGGGTTTCAAAACCACGAGCCGACAAAATCAGGATCGGCCCGGCAAAGTCCACGCGAATCCGGCGCAGCAGGTCCAGACCATCTATGTCCGGCAAGCCCAGATCGAGCAAACAAAAATCCGGCTGCATCTGGCGCAGTCCGTCCAACGTGGCTTGCCCGGTTTGAAACCAGCACACTTTGAAGCCTTCGCGCGACAGACTTGAGAGCACCACGTTGCCCATTTCAGGGTCATCTTCAGTCAGGTAAATCAAGCCGCTCATGTCGGCATCTCCAGTGTTTGCAGTGTGGGTTGCCGTGGAAAACTTAGCATCAGGGACACCCGGGCACCTGTTTCACCATCCAGCCGTGCGGCTAAAGTCAATTCACCTTGATGTGCCTGGGCAATCGCTTGGCAAATGGTCAGTCCCAGGCCAAAGCCACGCCGATCACTGACGTCATCGCCCCTGTGAAAACGTGACGTCAACAGACCCGACAAAGCAGATGGAAAGCCTGGGCCGTTGTCCTCGACATCCAGCACCAGGTGTTCCCCTTGTGTCCGCACACGGATATCGATCTGGCCTTGAGGGGCATGGCGTGCAGCGTTGTCCAACACGTTGTCCATGAATTGTGAAATCAATGGACCATCCACCCGGACCAGTGGCAAGTCGGTCGGGACCCAGGTGCGGATGGTCAAGGGCACATGCAAGAAATCACGTTGCCGATGACGTGAGACGACATCGCCGATGATTTCTTCGAGCGATTCCCAGTCGGCCCGCAAGGGACTTTGATGTCTTTCGGTCAGGCGCACCATGGTCAAGACGTTGTCGGTGATTTTGGCCATTTGCCGCACCTCGGTACCGATGGCTTCGAGCAAACGTGTTGCGTGCTCGCCGGAATGCCAGTGCTGTGCCGACTTCAGGGCGGTGGCGGCCGCCAGGATACTGGCCAGGGGGGTGCGCAGATCGTGGGCTACCGATGTCAAAAAAGTATTGCGCAGGGTTTCTTGTTCTTTGGCAGTCCAGGCTTCACGGGCGTCGCGGATGGCGCGTTCCCTTTGCAGCGCCAAGCTCAGCTGTTGGCACAGGATGCGCAAGGTGTCGAGCAGAGCTTGACGTGAAGGAGCCATACCGAATGCCTGCTGTGGATGGGGTTGAAAGCACAAGACGCAGGCCTGCTCCGCAGGCAATTCAACAGGCACACACACATAAGGCCAATGACCTTCGCGCGCAGTGCCCCAACCCGCCATACACCCATGCGCCAGAACCCAGTTGAGCAAACGGTGATCGACATCAAATGGCGTGCCCTGTGCGGCCAATTGATGCGTCGTGTCTGGTCTCGGACTGAGCACCTGGACCGCCCCACCCAAAAACTTACTCATGAGGTCAGCCGCGACCTGGAGCATCGTTTCACGGGCATCCAGACCAATCAGTAATTCCAGCAACTGCCGGGCTTGCTCGGACTGGGATTGTTGCCATTGGGCGCGCTGCGTGGCCATTTGCAGCCGCAAGGTGAGGGAACTGATCAGAGCCGAGAGGAATAACAAACCAGCCAAAGTCAGCCAGGATTCGGTCGCATCCACCAACAAGGAGTGTCGAGGCTCGACAAAGAAATAGTTGAAGGCACCGACAGACAACAAGGCGCTCAAACCAGAGGCGTACACGCCGGAACCGTAGGCGCACAAGACAACGCCCAAGAAAAAAAGCATTACAACGCCTGGCAAATGCAATTGCGCCTCAAACAAGCGACTCACCCCCGTGATGAACGCCGTGCTCAGCACCGACACCCCCAACTGGAGGGCAACGCCGCCAAAAGGCTCCGTAGTTGGCCCCAAACGCTTGCTCCAGCGCTTGTACGCCAAAGTCCTGAACAGGGAAAAGTGTTGCATGTAAGCCCAATCAAGCGCCAACACTGTCTTGATTCAAATGATATTTATGCGATTTTTACACGTTGTTAAGCTTAATTCGAGTGTCTCCACCCTCTATGGCACCCTGTGAACTCAACTGCTTTACGTTTGCGCATGATGCAAATTCTGGACAAAGGAGATGAAAACGATCAGGCCAGCTTGTGGTGTGACCGCTTCATCACAGTCCTGGTATTGCTCAACGTCATGGCCGTGGTGCTGGAGTCTGTGGCCAGTTTGCGCGAGGCCTACGGCAACTTTTTCAACACATTTGAGACGATCAGTTTGCTACTGTTCAGTGTTGAATACTTGCTGCGCTGCTGGTCCAATGGTGCCCGATACCCCGATGACCAAGGCGGGGCCAGAAGAGGGCGGCGCGAATACATCTTCGGCCTCCATGGGCTGGTGGACTTCCTGGCCACAGCGCCGTTTTACCTTCAGTGGCTTGTTCCGGGCCTGGACATGAGGGTGTTACGCACCTTGCGCTTGATCAGGGTGCTCAAGCTTTCCCATTACAGCTCGGCCATTGAAGACTTGTTTTCGGCTATCAAAGCAGAAGCCCGCTCGTTTTATGCAACTCTGTACATTCTGCTAATTGCCATTTTGTTTTCGTCAACCTTGATGTACTTTGCAGAAAGCGACCTGCAGCCCGATAAATTCGCCTCCATTCCAGATGCCATTTACTGGGCTGTCATCACCTTGACCACTGTGGGCTACGGTGACGTTTCACCGGTGACATGGGTGGGAAAAATCATCAGCATCATCACCGCCTTTCTGGGCGTCTGCACGGTGGCCATGCTCACTGGCATTGTGGCTTCGGCATTTTCCAACCAGCTGGCACGGCGCAAGGTGATTTTTGAAGCCGAACTGCGAGATGCCATGGCCGATGGCGAAATCAGCGATCAGGAGCGACGCCAGTTGGAAAGCCTTAAAGCCGAATTCAATCTCAGCGATGAACAGGTTCAGGCCTTGATGGCCAAAGTGCGCCGCGAACTCAAGCCCTGACCATGCCGTTTGTACGCATTGCCCCCATTTGGGGGGCCATCATGGCCGTGTTTGGCCTGATGTTCTGGGTTCCCGTAGGGGTTTCGCATTTAAGCCAAGACGGTGCGGGGGATGTTTTTTTCTGGCCCATGTCGCTGAGCGTAGGCGCGGGCCTGACGATCATATGGGTGGGCCGCCAGGTGAGTCGCCCGCCCAAAGAATTGCAAGGTCGTGATGGCATCCTGCTGGTGGGTCTGGCCTGGACTGTGTTGCCTGCATTGGCGGCCGTGCCATTGTGGCTATATTTTCAACAGACCAGCCAGCCCTTGAGCGTGAGTGGTGCCTACTTTGAGGCCATGTCGGGGCTGACGACCACGGGGTCTACCGTGTTGACGGACTTGGATAAGCTGCCGATGTCCATCAATTTGTGGCGTTGCTTTTTGCAGTGGCTCGGGGGAATGGGCATCCTGGTCCTGGCGGTGGCGATTTTGCCCATGCTGGGTGTGGGCGGCAGCCAGATGTTCCGTGCCGAAGCCACGGGCCCCATGAAAGACACTAAGCTCACACCACGTATCACTGAAACGGCCAAGGGCTTGTGGACGGTTTATTGCATGTTGTCCCTGCTGTGCGTGGCGGCTTATTGGTGGGGTGGCATGACATTCAGCGATGCCTGGATACACATGTTCTCCACCATGAGCCTAGGTGGACTTTCCTCGCACGACAGCAGTTTTGCTTATTTCAATTCACCCTTGCTAGAAGGCATCTGTGTCGTTTTCATGCTGATGGCCAGTTGCAACTTTACCCTGTACTTTGTAGCCTTCAAAAAACGGAGTCCGGAGCGCATCTGGGGCGATATGGAGTGGCAAGGCACCATGACGATGATGCTGGGCTTCAGTGGACTGGTCGCTGCCTTGTTGGTGATCAAGGGCACAGAGCCCGATGTGCTCCGTGCGCTGCGGATGGCACTTTTTAATGTGATTTCGATCGCTTCGACCACGGGTTATTCCACGGTGGATTACACCCAATGGCCCATTTTTGCACCGGTCTTGATGCTCTTGTTGTCAGGCTTGGCCACCAGTGCAGGCTCGACCGGGGCAGGCATCAAGATGGCGCGTTTGTTGATCCTGCTCAAGCAGTCACTGCGTGAAATGAAACTTCTGGTTCATCCCAAAGCAGTCATTCCGATCACCAGTGGCGGTTCTGTGGTGGACAATGCCACCATTTTTTCGGTACTCGCTTTCATGATGTTTTATGGCGCGACCATTGTCGCTTTGACCATGGGGTTGCTGCTCACCGATATGCCTTTTGATACCTCCCTGAGCGCGGTCATCGCCAGTGTGAACAATATGGGTCCGGGACTCAATGAAGTGGGACCCGCGGGCAACTATGCAAGCTTGTCGGATATCCAGCTTTGGATTTGCTCCCTGGCCATGCTTTTGGGACGGCTGGAGATGCTGTCCTTTTTGGTTCTTTTCACGCGTGGTTATTGGCGCAAATAACAGCGTACAGTGCACTGGGCCCGCCCATCTGGGCCAGCACGGGCGACAGCGGGCGCATCCCAGTTTGGCTACAGTATTTGCAAACTGTGAATCGACCCGGATCTACTAGACACTTCCGAGCTGTTGGGATTGGCGTTGCTCGAACTCTACCGGAGAGACGCCGCCGGATGTGTTGTGGCGACGCTTTGGGTTGTAGAACATCTCGATGTAGTTGAAGACATCAGCCCGGGCATCTTGCCGGGTTGGATAGATCTGGCGGCGAATCCTCTCACGCTTGAGCAGCTGGAAGAAACTCTCGGCCACAGCGTTGTCATGGCAGTTGCCCCGACGGCTCATGCTGCTGACCAGATTATGGTCACGTAGGAAGCCCTGCCAGTCATGGCCCGTGAACTGACAGCCCTGATCGGAATGCACCAGTACAGCGTCCTTGGGCTGCCTGCGCCACAGGGCCATCAGCAAAGCGTTGAGTACCAGCTCAGTATCGATGCGGCTGCCCATGGACCAGCCAATGACCTGGCGTGAGAACAGATCAAGCACCACAGCCAGGTACAGCCAGCCCTCGTGGGTGCGGATGTAGGTGATGTCCGTGGCCCAGGACTGGTTTGGCCCTTCGGGTGTGAACTGTCGGTTCAGGTGATTTGGGGCCACCACGGCTGGCTTACCGCCACGACCGCCTGAGCGGCGCCAGTAACCTGTCTGTGACCTGATCCCCTCGCTGCGTAACAGTGTGGCGACGCGGTGTTTGCCGTAGCGCTCGCCCAGATCACGCATGTCCAGCGTGAGCTTGCGGTAGCCGTAGACGCAGCCGCTTTCCAGCCACGCCTGCTTGAGCAGACCCAGCAACCTTTGGTCATCGCGCACCTTCTCACTCAAAGGATGCTTCTTCCAGGCGTAATACCCACTGGGGTGCACATCCATGACCGAGCACAGCCGACGAACACCATGGGCCCTCTTATGACGCTCGATAAATGCATACCTCACCCGGACTGCTTGGCAAAGTACGCGGCCGTGCGTTCAACCGGTCAAAGCAACATGATGATGAACATGTTGTTGAAAGGGTCGGTATGCAGAGACGAAAGCGCGGGTTGACCGAGCAGCAGAGACAGGAACTGTGGGCTAGGTGGAAGGAAGGGCAAACGCTCACGGAGATCGGAAATTCCCTAGGCAAGGCTGCCGGTTCGATTTATGGATTTCTTTCTCATGACGGCGGTATTGCTCCGAGGCAACGCAGGAGAGCAGCCCGTCACTTGAGCATCAGTGAACGGGAGGAGATATCCCGTGGTCTGATCGCAGGGACATCGCTCAGGCAATTGGCAGTGATGCTCGATCGTTCGCCCTCAACGATCAGTCGCGAGGTAGCCCGAAATGGTGGCCCAGAGGGCTACCGAGCAACGGGCGCCGACAAGCGGGCTGACGAGTGCGCCAGGCGACCCAAGCAGTGCGCTCTCGCAATCAACGAGCGCTTGCGCAGCACGGTGGCCCTGAAGCTGCAAGACAACTGGTCGCCTCAGCAAATCTCGGGGTGGCTCAAGATGACCCATGACAATGACCGCACCATGCAGTTGTCGCATGAAACCATCTACCGCAGCTTATTCATTCAGGCACGAGGTGTATTGAAGAAAGAACTCGTTTCGCATTTACGTAGCCGTCGCATGATGCGTCGCTCCAAGGCATCCACCACCAAAGGACAACCGCGTGGGCAGATCATTGACGCAGTCTCGATACGGGAGCGTCCTGCCGAAGCGGAAGATCGCGCCATCCCTGGGCATTGGGAGGGCGATCTCATCTCGGGCTCTGATAACAGCCACATCGCTACGTTGGTTGAACGCCATTCGCGCTACGCCATGCTCGTTCGAGTGAAGGGCAAGGACACGGCCAGTGTGGTGGATGCTCTGACTCGTCAAGTACAGAAAATGCCCGTCGGGCTGATGTCCACCTTGACTTGGGACCGGGGTGCGGAGCTTGCTCAGCATAAGCGCTTTACAGTGGCCACTAATGTTCAAGTGTACTTTTGCGATCCACGGAGCCCCTGGCAGCGAGGCACAAACGAGAACACCAACGGACTGCTGCGCCAGTACTTTCCAAAGGGCACTGACTTATCGGTCTTCAGTCAGCGACAGCTCGATGTCGTTGCTAAACAGCTCAACACGAGGCCGCGCAAGACTCTGGGCTTCGCAACACCTGCAGATACACTGGCGGCTAAAGTGTTGCTTTGACCGGTTGAACGCACGGCGGCCTTTTTTAAGATGTCGCGCTCCTCGGTCACCCGTTTGAGTTCAGCCTTCAGGCGCCGCAGCTCCTCGGTCTGGGAAAGTTGCTCCTGCCGCTGGCCCGGGGGCAGTTGCTGCTCCTTGATCCACTTATACAGACTGTGGGTACTGACCCCAAGGCGGGCAGAAACCTCTGCCACCGGGTG
>Ga0255165_1000310_pt1 | contig 18087 bp, 26 predicted proteins | sample Atl_Cont_RepB_8d_FD_183182 | JGI IMG/M metagenome (GOLD analysis project Ga0255165, IMG submission 183182) | Freshwater microbial communities from Altamaha River, Georgia, United States - Atl_Cont_RepB_8d | ecosystem: Environmental > Aquatic > Freshwater > River | place: USA: Georgia | collected... | reverse complement strand
ATTTTTTCTTTGTTGTAGATAGAAAGAATAGTTGTGCAATTATTTGTTGCACAAACTCTTTTTTTAAATTTGTTTTTTTTATTAGTGTGATATTTATCTAATAATTTCTTATTAGTAAAAATTTTTCTGCATTCAGCAGAGCAATACACACCATTATAAGTTTTAGGCTCAAAAATTTTTGAGCATTCGTCATTTGCGCATTTTTTGCTATCAAAATGGGACGAATTCTTCTTTCTTTGCTCCATTCGTGTCGTTCCAGCAAAGAGAATATAAATCACATGATGAGCAATTCTTAGATGTAATCTTGTAAGGCTGCTCAGGAATTGTATCCTCTACGAAGTTTTTATAAAACTTCTCATATTTTTTAAATAGTTTATTAATAAACTCATCATCTCTATCTATAAGAATAGGAAGAATTGTTTGATTATTTTTATTTTCATATATAACAAATGCTTGTTGTAAATCAAGACACTTCATGTATATCTGAGCTTGCCTAAAGTGATCATCTTTTGGCTTGTTATATATTTTACGATACTCAAAACCTTCTGATGAAATTGATTTCAGCTCAATTAATTTAGGGCCATAAAAATCAATGACACCATCAGCAGTTCCTGTGATCGGAGGGCTATCCCACTTAACAGGAATTTCTTCCTCTAACAGAATGCCCATCTCTCTAAAGTATCCGTATAACCTCTCATGCACAGCATGGCCGTTATCAAAGATTCTGTAGGTCTGAGGACTAAAAGAGGGGGACATTTCGACCCCCTTGAAAAGGTAGAACCAATATCTTGCACATTGATTCGTATAACTTGGGTGGAATCCAACAACTTTCTTTACAATCTTTTCATTCCTATTTGTGAATGAAAGATCTATTTTTTCACAAAGTTCTTCACAGATTTGATCGTTAGTCTTAGGAATCTCTGGATCTGCTATTGGCTTATCTTTTGGTGTCTTAAGAGCAGTAAGTGCCTTCATCAGTTATTGCCCCTTACAATAATTTTAAGTACGTTAATATTTTCAGATAGAGCTTCGTACATAGTTTTCCAAATATCATTTACAAGCTTATCCTCCTCACTCATTATTTGCGACTTACGCTTAAACATTTGTGATTTTACAATCATCGTGGTTCGGTAAGCAGCAAGAATATTTGCATACTTAGCAGCTTGAGCACCAACATATGTATCAGGATTTTCAATAATATCTTGAACAATCCTCATGCACTCAATAAATTCTTCAGCCTTATCGCCCATATGCTTGGCAATCCAGTCTGGGTCTACTATAATGTCAGCCATATTAAATCTCTATTTCAAAGTCTTCAAATAGTTCGGATATTGTTTTTATTATTAAACTTGATACTATTGCTCCCGCTAATACGATTAGCATAAGTATCGTTATGGGCTTATTCATAGTCTGAATCCTTTATCAGATCTTTGAATACGTCCCAGTCAATTATAGCAACTTTGGTGTCGGAATCTTCACCCAGTACCACCGAAATGCAAGGATATTTATAATTAGATCTCCATGCATCTTTCCTCATTTTCAACCAAGCTGTGCGTGTTAAAGTAAAAGAAGATCCATTGTGCTTGTAGTCTACTACAAATTCATTTAACAATGCATCCCCCTTTCTGAAGCCCCTACCGGAATTCTTTACAGCGACAGCGTGGTCTTTCTTGATTTCTTCTTTTTCAGTTCGCTTCATTTTTCTTACCACCAAAATATGGAACAGCTAATTTTTCTCTAATCAATAAATCATTAAGAGCTTCACTGCCAGCTAATGGCTTAAGAGTAGCAAGAATCCTACCGTATTTTTCTGACTTATCTTTTACGGTACTAACAATAACTTCTGGATTTCTAGATACCCAGTCTTCTACAAACTTCTTAGAAATTTGACCTGACTTTTTAATATCTAGATTTCTGCTATGAATCTCTGGTGTATCAACACCTAGCAATCGTACTCTTGTTTTGTAAGATACTTCAAAACCCAAATCAATAAGAATATCCAAAGTATCCCCATCTATTACCTCTAATATTGTTGCTTTATATGTATATAATTCACTCATGTAATAATTATATCAGAGTGCAAGGACTGCATTTAAGATATCTTGGCTCTCCTGTTCACTTAGAATAATATTAGACATTCCATTCCATCGTGATTCGCCGTAGTTATACCAAGCACCTCGTCTTTGAATAATATTGCTCTCTATAGCAATATCAAGCAGTTCTCTCTCAACGTCAATATTTCCATCCTGAGGGAGAACATAGTAATAGCCAGATGTGCCGATTGTAGGAAGCTGCTTAGTCTTTTCTATTGTCCAAGTTGCCCGCTGGGATAGAATCTTGCTTGATTCATCACGCTCCATCTCTTTTTGAGACATGGACAAGAATAGCTTAATAATATTATGCATATTGTGATGGACTGTATTGCCCATCTTTGCCTTAGTAACCGCATACATACCGCTCAAATCAATCGTTTGATGAGCGATGAATAGCATGATATTTTTTTCCTTGTGAAGATGATTCACAAGCTTTTGAAGGAAGTAGCCCTGAGATCTTGCCTGCAGCCCCATTGCCTTACCACCGTCAGGTTTGTCATAAAATTCTTCTTTGATAATGTTTGAAAGACTATCGAATAGAAAGATATGCTTCTCATCTGGATGGTTTAGATACCCGACAAGATTCTTCAGAATATCTTCAACTACAGTTGATTGAATGACAACAATATCATCAATGTTTACACCACACTTCTTTGCGTATTGATCAGAGTAAGAATACTCTGAATCCACAATGACCGGCCTAAAGCCCATCTTTTGGGCATTAGCTATAATCCTAAAACACATTGTTGTTTTGCCAACAGATGGTGTTCCCCAGAATAGATGGGTAGCGCCAGTATGCAAACCTCCACCAAGAGCTTTGTTGAGGCCTAGGCTTGGTGTAGGAATAATTAAGTGCTCAGGCATTTTGTCGCCCTTGCGCTTATCAATGAATAACATAAAATCTCTTTTCTATATCCGACCTGAGAACACCATTCTACCAGTTCTCAATGTCTTTGATGTGATATTCGATAGACCAATTTCCTCCATGATGGCAATCACGGCGGCGGGGTTTGGCCCCCAATAGTTTGATGAATCATTATTAAGTTCATTTTTTGGATAGAATCTTGCAGCAGGGTGCGGATAGTCAATCATATCTACATGAGACTCTATAATTAGAGTATCTTTACACATAGATTTAGCTATCTCCATATACTGGATTGGATTCTTAGAATGATAAATAACACCAAGCATTAGAACATAGTCAAATGTTCCATACTTATCTGGTGACAGTTCTTCAACAGGAACGGTCAATTTCTCTACTTTTGAATTTAAAACTTTATGGGCGAGATCGAAGCCAGCATCTTTTGTCCACCCGATTCCATCACCAGAAATATTATTGTCATGCCAAATATAATGATCGTTAGCTACCACCCGATCAGCGCCTCTTTTTTCACACTCAAAAGAGTAGTAGCCATCCCAGCATCCAATATCCAAAACTGTCTTGCCAGATAAATCTGATGGAAGATCAAGATTCAAAAAAGTATTTTCTGTCTCTTGATTCATTCCCGGTGTTACATAATCACCAAGAGTGATTGGATGCCACCACTTTATATTATAAATTTCACTTTCTAAATTATTCATTTTTTCTCCTTATATTTTTCTACAAAATAATTAATATCTAAACCGACGAGATCATCAGCTCTTTCAAGCACCTCTTCATCGGACCAGTTCCACCAAGCAATCTCAAGTAATTTATCTATAATTTCTTGATCAAATCTAAATTTCTTTATCCTAGCAGGATTGCCTGCAACTATTGCGTATGGAGGAACATCTTTTGTGACTACTGAATGAGCAGCCAGAATCGCCCCATGCCCTATTTTCAATGGCCCCATGATTTTTACATCACGACAAATCCATACATCACTACCTATAACAATATCATCGTCAACAATTGGCATCTCAGACAACGGTGGTCTATTGGGCATCAATCTAGTTATTAATGGATATGTAGTTGCAAAATGAGTGTTATGGTTTCCACCGGCTTGAAATATAACGTCTTGAGCTACCGATGTATAATGACCAATTCTAACTTTAGAATTAACATCATTATATTCTAATCTTGTAGGTGGACTAGAGAAATATGTATGTTTTCCAATATATATTTGATGATCGTAATATATTTCATAACCGTCATTCATTATGACCTCACTAATTGCTTGCGCTCAATGTATTCATCAATTGATATAACAGATGTTTCGCTATTGATCTTAAAAGAATCAAGTCTTGTAAGTGCCTCTTTGTCAACAATGTTATCCATTCTGACAGCGTACCAACCAATATCACGAATCTTACCACGAAGTTTTGTGTAAATTGTTGGGAACATAACTATTTTTATGATCTTCTTCCCATCCCAAGCATAGATATTAGCCATATCTTTCCCTTTAGACGTAACAAATGATCTGATGTTAAATACGTAGAGAAGGCTTTTTTCTGAGGACGAATCCCCTAGTCCTGTTTCATATAGCCAGCCATACTCATGCTCCATCCCCTTATCCATCAATGTAATGAGATCCATTAAGAATGATGTGTCATAAGAATAGTAATCAGTAAATGTGTGCAGGGTACGGTCGCCAATCAGGGCGTATACTAGGTCACGATTGGCGATTTCAGCGTTTCTATCACAGAATACGCTTGTAGACCCCGATTCATCTTCTAATTCAACACGTAGATACTGAGGGGTCTTTTTAGTAGATCTGACTACAGCTTTGACTATCGTAAGGGGAGATTTAATCTCATGGAACTCGCCTATCGGCTGAACGAACTTGTCAATTTCATTCGATTCATTAGCTAGATTAATAGCAAAGCCAAGTACCGGCAAATAGTATTTTTCATGATCATATGAAGAAACATGCCCCATACTTTGAAAAGCACCGACCTTATCCAAGTTTTCTCTTAACTTACTATTGATTGATCTTTTACTGCACTTAGAAGAAAACTCGTCAAACGATGAGAAAGGTCTGTGCTTGAATATTTCAGCAATTGCAGTAGTTCCACAGCCAGAAATATTCTTTAGACCAAATCTAATTGTATCCCCATCAATAGAAAAGAATTCGTCAGAGTAGTTAACATCTGGCCCCTTGATTTCAATACCAATTCGCTTTGCTTCCATGAGATATGCAGTAATTTTATCTTGTGCATCCTCATTGTATAGTAATGACCAAATGAATTCTACTGGGTAGTTAATCTTCAACCACATTGTCTGATACGACAGCATTGAATAAGCAACAGCATGCGATTTATTGAACATATACAATGCAGCTAATTCAAACTCAGACCACATTTTAGTCGCAGCCTGCTCAGAGATAATTGCATTCTTGATAAACTTATCACGATACTGATCGAATTCAGCAGCATCACGCTTCTTGCCAATAATCTTTCTTAGTTTATCAGCCTCTGCCCATGTGAATCCAGAGATCAACACGGCCATCTGCATTAGCTGCTCTTGAAAGATAACTGTGCCATATGTGTCAGCAAGGATTGACTTAACCGATTCATGTGGATACGAAGGACGCTCCTTGCCTTTCTTGCAATCAATATACTTTTGCCCCTGAGAGAGCAACGCACCCGGTCGAACAAGGGCGTTACTGACCACCAAGTCATTGAAGTCATTGATGCCCATTCGCTCAATTAGATTTCGATATGCGCCAGCGTCAACCTGAAATATACCAACTGTATTGGTATCATTAAAATTATTAAAAACATCTTGATTATCCAATTGTAATGACAGATCTGTAACATCAATGCCATGCCGCTCTTTTATCTTAGCGATACAATCTTTGATAACAGATACAGTCTTTAGACCTAAAATATCGACCTTGATAAGACCGATGGACTCAGCATCTTCCATGTCGAAAGCAGTAACCATTGATCTTTCGGTGCTATACATACCCTTTCTGCTTTCAACAGGGCAGACCTTATTTAGAGGTACTGAAGATATCACCATGCCCGCCGCATGAATACCGGCAGTTCTGACTCTATTCTCAAGCTTTCTAGCAATTGGAATAATATCTGGATATTTAGTCTTGAACACTTTACCCTTTGGAGAAGATTCAAGCTCATCAAGAGTTTCAAAGAAAGGCGTGATGCCGTTGATTTCTTCAAATGGTACTTGATAGACCCTAGATATATCTTTAATTACCGATTTAGCCTTGAAAGTGCCATAAATAGAAATAGCTGCAACATTGTCTTCACCCCATCTCTTTTTGAGATATTGTTTAATTTCATCACGACGTTTATCCTCAAAGTCTAAGTCGATATCTGGATAGTCGTTGCGCTCAGGATTAAGGAATCTTGAGAATAATAAGTTGTACTTCAAAGGATCTACCTTTGAAATGTCAAGAAGGAAAGCCAACAAGCTTCCCCCGACAGAACCACGACCGGGGCCTCTGCCTACATTGTTTGAATCAGCCCACTTGATTAAGTCCCACACCATTAAGAAGTAGTCAGAAAATCCAAGCTTTGCTATGATTCCCAATTCTTCATCTAAACGATCAGCATACTCTTGGCCAAACCCACGTTGCTGTAAATTGAAAGTAGCAACCTCACGGAGATAAGAATCTGAATCAAGATTCTTTAGATACTTAGGAAGCAGCTTCCTCTTCTTCGGTATCTCAGCAGAGCACTTCTCAGCAATCTCAACAGTATTTGTTAAGATATCTGTTCTGTCGTAGCCCGCAACATTGAACCATTCTTGAACTTCTTCAGCCTTAGCAATGTAAGGATTGATACTATCGAATCTCAAGAACCTATCTGGATACATAGCATTTACTTTATCCAAGATAGAGCCATCAGTCTTAAGATTCTCCTTAGCCTTTCTTAAATCACCAGCATTGAGTGATGGATATTGAGAAATCATTAACAAAATTTCTTCAACACCACGCTCATCATGAGATGGGAAATGACAATCGGCAGTAGCAACCGGCTTTCTATTAAAAGAAGCTGCTAGATCAAAAAGAGCATTATTGATATTCTTAGGATTCCAAGATTGCACTTCATAATAAAAGTCATCACCAAATATCTTTATGAATCTTTCAGAGAGATATTCAGCTCTAGCTGTATTTCCAGAGTCAATGGCCTTACATATTGCACCACCAAGACAGCCAGACAATGCAACAATATCGTTATCTACAAGATCCTCTAGAAGCTGGAAATCTATACGAGGCTTGTAGTAGAAGTTCTTTGTCCACCCCGCCTGCCCTGCTTTAAACAACTTTTCAAGACCGGCATTGTTCTTTGCAAGAAGAATAAGGTGTGATCTTTCAGCACGATCTTCTGAGTCTGAATCTACCGCATCAACAAAATAAGCCTCTATGCCAAATAGAGGCTTCACACCAAACTTAGAACAGGCATCCTGAAATTTTAGAACACCACCCATGGTGCCGTGGTCTGTTATTGCAGCAGCATATTGACCATTCGTAGAGGCTGTCTTTGCAATATCAATAGGAGTAGACATGCCATCCAGAAGCGAATACTCCGAATGGCAATGAAGATGAACGAAATCCAACGGTATCAGGCTCCAATGTCTAAAAGGCTTGAAGTAGACTCCAAACCTTCGATTAAGTGTTGATTATACCAAGTCTTAGCGACGATTGCTCTGCAACCATTGTCTAAATTTTCAGTTATTTTCTTAATTTCAAATGGATTGTCATCAACAAAAAGAACAGGTTCTATCTCACGAAGAACGTCTATCTTTTCCATCTGATTGCAGACAAACACTTTTGAGTATGGAATATTCCAACCATCTAGCCATGAGTTAATTTCATTAATAGATGCATCTGATCTTCTTGCTGTGACAAACATTATATGGAATCCACCATAGAACCATTGATTGACAGCATGCCAAGCGTCCTTTATTGGCATTAAATTTCTCCAGAATAAAGGATTAGCAAATAGATGATCTAGCTCAGGAGTGTGGTTCTGAGTAAACAGAGCATTAAAAATAAGATCAACATTATCTGTTCCAAGACCTGCTGCAATATCTGTTACAACACCGTCAAGGTCTAATGCTATATTACCGTACATTTGTCAGACCAATATCGCCAGATAATACGTAGACCCCGATATGTGAACCTACAAAACCCTGAACAATATTATCAAACGTATTTAGAATTTCTTCATGCGACCAATCATCCTTGACATGAACCTCAAATGGATTGTCATTAATAGCCTCTTGAGGCCAATGAATGATCGGAATCGAAATCAAAAAAAACTTGCAAAATGGCTTAAATTTTGCAACAACAGCCAAAGCTTCTTCTTTTGTCATATGTTCAAGAACATCGCCAGCTATAACAAGGTCATAGCTTCTTGTAGGCTGGAACTCACGAATATCTTGATGATAAATGTAGTTGTAGAAACTCTTGAGATTAAAATTCTCAATGTAAGGCTCAAATGCCTCTACGCCAGTCCATTCACAATCCTTTAAAATATTATTCAATAGATGATAATAAGTGCCTTGACCCGGCCCAATGTCAAGCACATCATCAATTTCATGGCTTAAGAAACTAACAAAAGCCATTGTCCACTCTTTGCCTTGATAAATACTGTTTCCCATAATTGTCCTTTAAACGAAGAGGGGGCCTGCCTTTCGGACAGGCCCCCAGCTTCACAATGTCACCATTGTTCCTTTGAGATTTCTCCAGTAGTGAAGAAAGCTTCCTGCTTTGCATAAGGCAATGTCATATAGATATTGTTAAGATCATGCATTGGCAGCTTTGAAATTGTATCAGGCATTGGAGCCTGATCCAAAGGAATCAAAGTATAGTTAGTGTCCTGCGCACCGGAGCCAGTTCGTGAATACTTGTAGTAGCGATCCACAATTGAACCGAACTCCTTTGCGTATTCAATCAGAATCAAACCGATGTGACGCTGATTAAATGTTGTATCAATGATACGAGGCTCCCAAGTACCCGGTGATGTTTCAACAGCAACGTTGATCAACAGGTGTGGCTTTGGTCGCCAACGTGAATCCTTGCTGATCTGCTCAGTAGCCCAGCAACGATAGTTGTATTCCGACAGAGAAGAAGTAGAAGCAGCACGCCACTTCCAGTTAATCGGTGAAGTTACAACAGGAACAGTAATTGCTGTACCCGAAGTTTCATCGTAAAACTTAGAATCTTCTGTCAGTTCCTGACGAAACCTAATCTTGAAAGTTTCGCCAGATTGGATTGTAAAGAACTTTTTAGACCCGCCTGAGCTAGACGGAATATTCTTTTCCAAATCCTTGAGTGTCTTTAATGATTCAAACATACCTACCATCCTCCTATGAGTAATTGTTTATTGTTATATGATTGTTGTATTTCAAGCTCAGACATTTCACCCGGATCTTTACAAGAATCGCTTATGTTCATCTTGTAAACACCCTTGCCCTCGCAAGATCTCATTATAGCAGCCTGCATGGCATCGCCTGCCTCGTCTTTGTCAGAAAATATAATTATTTTATCGAAATATTTTCTCAACATCTTAGACTGGTTCTCAGATACTTTTGCACCTAAAGTAGCCACACAGTTTTTATATCCGGCCTGAATGACCTTTGCACAATCCAAACTGCCCTCCACCACGATGCATTCATCATAGTGTTTGGCATTCTGAATATTGAACAGAACATCTGCTCTCTTGAATCCAGTATTGTATAGGTATCTAGGCTCTTGACCGTCTAGGATAGCACGACCTATCAGCCCGACAATTTTGTATTGTGCATTCCTGACTGGAATAACTATCCTCTCTTTTACCTTTGAGAATCCTATTTCTAGATACTCTAATGTTTCTAGTGAGAACCCACGCTCTTGTAGTGAGCTAAGAACTTTCACTTCATCTGTAGAGTAATCAATCTCAATAGAGTCTAAAGTTATTTCGTCTGAAATGGGGGCTTTGAACCCCATTTCTATTTGATACTGCAAATTAACAGGATCAATAGTGAACTGTTTTCCATACGACTTACCAGTTATATGTCTATACAGTTGTCTAAAATTGCCTCTTCTATCACAAGATGGATTGAAACATTGCCATAGCCCAGTTTTTAAATTGATATAAAAGGCAGGGCTATGAGTGTTCTTATGAAAAGGACAATACAGGGTAGCTTCTTTAGAAGATTCCGTTTGTATTGATATATTGTAATCAGAAAAGAGCTTTCTTATATCTGATTCAAGATCATTTGAAAAAGACGATTTTGAAGTCAAAGATTTCTTTCTCCTGACAGTAATCAGTATAAAGCTTAGAAGAAGAAAAGCTACCGTAGCTTTCCTTTACTATATCTTCCATCCATGGACGCAATCTTACTATTGTTTCAATATCAGCAGCCTTACCTGTCAAGTTGTGCATAATATTGTCTTTTGAGGCGCTTAAATGTCCCATTCCTCACCCCACTTTCCTGTTTCAAGATTCCATCTAAGATAGAATCCGAAATGCGTTGCTCGTCTGACCTTTCTGGATACTACTTGAAAGAGATCAGAGTTTGATTCACGATGAATAGCGAGAACGAGGTCTGCATCATAGGCTAATTGCTTCGACCATGCTACTTCTTCCAACTCTGGTGGTCTTGAACTGTGACCATCACTCATTGTTACAGCAGCTACGTCGATAATAGCAATATTGTTCTTTACAGCCATTCTCTTGAATGCCTTAGAAAGATTCTTGGCTTTTTCGGTTTCATTTCTAGCACCGCTTGAATCATCAAATAGACCGTGATAGTCAAGAATCACAAGGTCAGGCTGGTACTGGTCAATCTTGGCCTGAACCATGTTTTGGTCTGCTGACTCAAGACCCTCAGAGGTAATGAGATAAATAGGGTGCTTACCTTCAAAAGTTTTTTCAGCCCACTTCTCGTAAGTAGGAACGATGTGCTGATTGGCTTTAAGCAGGTCTGTATTAGTGAAATAGCCTTCGCCATTGTTTAGCAGTGTATCAAGTCTTTGTCCCTCTTGAGACTTATTCATCTCAAGAGAGATAATCATAGGCCGATAGCCAGCTTTCCAAGCATTTACAGCAAACAACCTAGCAATAAAAGACTTACCAACACCAGTCCACCCAAGTAGAACAATAAAGTCACCGGCCTGCCATCCTCCGAATACTTTGTCTAAAACCGAAACACCGCTAGGGATGCCAATAAAATCTTTATTAGGATTGGCCGCACGATGCTTTAGGTCGTCAACACGATCTCTCCACTCACCGACAAGATCAGTATCCTTTAGATTGCTTGAATACTTGTACAGCTTTGAAGTGTTTTCCATCAAGAAAGATAAAGACTCTTTAGGCCCGTTCTCATTGAGAATAGAATGAGCCTGAGCAATTATCTTACGAGCCTGCAAGGAGAGAGATTCACGCTTCGCTTGTTCAATGTAATAGTTGATTGGCTCTGAGGTAACTACAAATTCAAAATCAGAGAAATGACTCTTGATTGTATCTTTTGATGGAGGCTTTGAGTGCTTGTCATAATGCTGGAGAATAAAGTTCCAAATATCACGGTACTCAGAAAATACACCCTCAACACCTTGATTTATTGCTGTTACAAGATCACCTGTATCAACAATAGAGTTAATGAGTCTCATCTCATAGTTCATCTGATTCTATTTTCTTTCGTGTTTGAGCTACTATTTCCTTAAACTTTGCACCGCTCTCTCTATTGAACTTGTTTCTATCAACAATATCTTTAGACTTTAAAGCAAATTCAAATATCAGATGCGGACCTTTGTCATTCTTGACAAAGAACTTTATTGCTTCTAGCAGATCATCACTATTGTAATGCTTTGCTAGACTTTCAGCTATAGCTTCCTGCCTAGGCATGTCTGGAATAAAAAGTTTATCGTATTCAGCGCAGTAGGTTTGAAACGCTACGATCACATCATTGCCAGTTAGACTCATTTAACTCTTTCGCCTCCTTCCATTTCAAGATCATTCTTTCAAATTCAGATAATCCGGCTATCATGCCAACCATCATTCTATCTTCAGAGGTCATTAAACATTCTACTTTGACTGTGCATTTATTACACACTGCTCTAGCATACTCTATATCAGAGTAGTCAAAGGAAAGCCATTTGTGGGAATCCTTATCCTTACTGCAGAGAGCCTTGTCAAGCCAAGTCATTTATCCAATTCTCTCAGCTTTGCTTCAATTTGATCATCAATTGATTGCCAAAGTCTTGTCCAAGCATCTTGATCCTCAGGAGAGGTTGCCATGACCTTAGCACCAGCGTCAAGTCTTAGCGACTCATAATTGCCAAGATTCTTTGTGATACCGATGGAGGCCCAGATTTCTGACTTACCATTATCAGGATTCATAAGTTAGCTACTTTCTCTTTCAAAGTTTTTATTGTTTTCGCTATATCTGTTTTTGCAACAGGACGGCCCGGTGTTCTGGACGAGAAGAAGTTTATCATATCGTAAACGTCGGACTCCCTGTAGAACCGCCAATTTTTATATCCATTTTCAAGAGGCGGAGTCGAAAATGGTTTTGGGATAAGACCATTCTTTTCATATTTTCTTATAGTGTCTGGTCTTTTATCTATGATCTTTGCCAACTCGCCTATTGTGTATAGGCGAGTCAGCAAAAGATCAGACGCACTCATGCTAACAATTTCTTCTAAATTATCATTAACAAAAATGACAATTATTTTCTTAGAAGACTTTTGTATTCTTTTAACTTTACATACTTGATTTTTGTAGAGATAGAACTTATTTTGGATTATTTTGTTTGTTAACATTCTTTACCTTTTGAAAATTACTGAGGAACTCACGCAATTTGGATACTTCTATATCCACAGAGTGTGCGCATTGAATGCAAGTAACATCTACCCAAAGTCTATCTAAAGCATGATATTCGTCACCGATATATTTCATGCCCCCGCATTTCTTGCATCTAAAGTTAAAGACTTGTGATTTCATTTCAAATAGTTGGGACAGTAGAAGCAGATTCCTTATTGCCAAAGAAAGAAGCAATAGAACCCTTCAGAATGCTAAGGCCTGCGCCAATAGCTGCAGCAAGCCCAGCCTTCCACCCCCCAGCACCGCCTGCTGCCCAGAATGCAATAAATGTTTGTAGAGCAGTCCAAAATGCTCTTTCAATAATATCTAGTTGTAACTTATTCATTTTATCTCCTTATAACCAACAGGTATATTCACCTGTTACAATTCCCTTTTCGGGATGTACGAACAGCAATTGCTGCGAAGGTCGCCCAACTGCTGCAAGACTTTCTATAGCATATGTATTAGTTGATTCAGGGCTTCCTGAGATTCTTAACTGAATCGTGTTAAAGGTCATCTTAGTTGGCGTATGGAAATGACCAATATAAATATCATCAAAATCTTCATCTATAGCTCCTACTTTCCAACCATACGCTTTCTTCTGAAAATTGTAGAAAGATGAAAGACTACCGAATTGATCTCCATGGCACAGCAATGCTTTATACGAGCCTATTGCATCTACTGCATACCAGTTTCTCTCACCCCGACCATCTGGAATATTGAAACTAATACGAGGCTCCTTTTCAAACATCAAAGAAACAATGCGATAAAGCATTCTATCAGCATTAGTTTCTGGATCATGATCTCTCCGTGCCCTACCGCCAAGAGAGCCATGATTGCCGATTACGCCAGTAAAAACAACTTCGTCAAAATTCTCAAGCATTTTGTTGAGAAAGTTTCTTAAAATCCTTGGCCCATCAACAGTTACTTGACGGTAAATACCTCCGTCAATAAGAAATGATTGACCGGGAAATATTAATTCACCCTCAACAATATCACCAAGCGCCCAAACATGAATCTTTCTTACTGGATGATCTGCTCTCTGTATGTTTGTAAGATCAATAACTTTATCCGCAAAGATATTTATTCTTTCTTCACAAACTAAGGAGTTATAATCTGGTGTAACTTTAGCAAGCTGCCAATCCGCTAGGACTGCTACTGCTACTTCTTCATGAGCATTACTCTTAGCAGAGTTGGTTTGCTTTGATGGAGGCGTAACAGGCTTATAGTTGTCAGTATTAATTGAATCTCTTACTGCTCTGTAAACAGCGTTGGAAAGTTCATCTTGCTTATTCTTAAGCTTGTCATATTCTGAGAGAAGTCTTGAATAAGCGACCCGTAAATCTTGATCGCTTGAAATTGAAGTTCCCTCAATATCTTCTTCTGGAATCGGAACAAGCCCGTTTTCTTTTCTAAACTTGCAAAGCCCTAATGAATCAAGAGACTTACGACATGTAGGGTGAGCATACTTTTGGTTAGGAGAGTTAGGCTCAAATTCAAGCTCACACCCATCTCCGCCGCATTGTTTCATATATCCCTCCTAAGGATTGATACATCGTAGCACACGCTGCGGGCTGTTTCAGTCATTTTGATAATTTTTTGGAGGATTTTTTTTCTTGTTGAAATCACGTTTTCTTGTGTGAGGTTTATTTGCTTTGGCATTTTCTCTCATCTTATCTCTCTGACCGGAAGTTGGTTTTCTTCCTTCCATATGCAATGCGCTATGTTCTCTATAACCACAAAGAAAGAAATTCTCAACTCTATTATCTGTTTTAATTTCATTTATATGATGCACAGTTTCCCAAGGCATAAGGAATCTGCCAAGATAAGCTTCCATTACAAGTCTATGCTCATATACATAGCCTTTAATATTTTTAGGATGATCGGGCCGTAAGATTCTTACGTATCCTTTATCATCGACATACTTACCACCAGAAAAGTTGGGATTATTAGATCCATTATTATTTTTAGGTGCCCAGTTAATGTCTTTTCTTTTAGACGCTAACTCTCTAGGAGGCATTAGATACCGCCAGCATCCTCAACATAAATCTGAATGGGGCAGATAGCATTAGCTTCTATCCGCCAGTTTGGTGCATTGTTAGAGCTAACACCTTGAGTTCTAGTTACAGTAGCAAAGAAACTTTGATTGGTTAAAGCCGTTGGAGTGGATTTAAGAATTGAGAATGTCCCTCCGCCAATCTTGGTGTGATAAGTTGAAGTTTTTAATATTTCATTTGCAATGTTTGCAGCGCCAGCAGCTGTGTTGATGTATGTGTACGGAGGCGGAGTAAATTCCCACCAGCCAATTTTCGTTGGCGAGTTGGCAAGTCCCAGACCAGAGTATATATTGACTGTATACTTGCTATCTTCTGAACCTGCATTCATTACTGAGATCGTAGGAATGTTAAGAACTACTTTGTAGTATCTGTTAGCATCTATATTTACTCTATTATCTGATCCACCAGTTCCACTTTCATCTTTTAGAAATATTATTTCATGCTCTACGAAATCAGAATATCCAACAGAGTTAGGTTGTTGAGCTACTTCATTTTTAAATTTTAAAACACCAGTAGCTTTATCGTTTACAACATCTTTAACTTGCTCAATATTAGTAGACATTTGAGCTAAACGTCCTCCGGTTATTGGAGTTCCGTCAGTCCAAGATACAAATAAATAATTTTCATAAGCCATAATACAATTTTACCTTAATTACTATAATCAAGAAACTATAGGACCGCGATATTGATAGTCTAATAATTTATGAAGAATCCAATCTTCAAATAAAGGAGTTATATTTGGTACACCAGATGGTCTTTGTGAGGCATTAAGATTACCCTGTAAATACATTGCAACATGCATATCTGGAAAGTTAGTTTCTATCTCAGATCTAACATCTGCTGGCATATTCATCTTTTCAAGAATAGTTCTACTTATAGTAGCCGCTATTTCTGTGCTGCTAAATGGAGGATCAACAACATAATCCCACTCAATAATAAGTTTAAACAATTCACCCAAAGTTCTTGCAAATCTGCAGGGGTTGGATTCTATTAAATAATTTTCATAATAATCAGAGTGAACCCACTTATCTTTAGGAACCCATTGATTGTCTAATGCATCTTTTTGCCATTGAGGAAGATTATCATAATTTCTAGTTAAAGCACTAGTTTCTAATTCTTGTATCTCCCAGTACATAATATAAAAATCAGGAGCAAAATCTATAATTGGAACAACATACTTTAAATTACTTAAATCTTTTAATGGGTATGGCAAAACATATGGAAATCTATCGTCCCAATGAATACAAACAGGCCCCATAGCACCCTGATCACATCTGCTATAAGCTTGATTAGCCTTTTCTATTGGGGCGCAAGATGCAAAGAAAAATAAACCTATGTTGTCTTCGGTTCCTATGATTTTATCATAGTATCCAATTTGTTTTTTATTAGATCCATAATCTTTTAATTTCATATATTTAATTGACCTTCTATACTCTCTACCCTAGCTAGGATATCTTTTAATGCAGCAGTTAATATGCTAATTATACCATTTGGATCATAAGATACTGGCTCAAAATTTGAAGGGTCATCAAATTTTTCGTCGTCAGGTGTCTCTTTTGGCCCAACGTAATCATAGTTTATTAAACCTTTATCTACTTCTTCTATTTCTTCTACAATAAATCCATACCTAACATCTCTATCTTTTAAAAATAATGCCAAATTAGAACTATTTTTATTTATTCTCCATTTAAAAGATACTGGATTTAATAATTTCAATTTTTCAATTGCATCATTATAATTTGTAATATCATATTTTAAAGATCTTTTAGAAGCAGCCTTTACTAACTGAGTGCCAGATGAGTAGACGGCGCTGCCAGTCCCAGTAGGTAAACTCATTAGAACTTGAGTTGTGGTGCTAACAGGGGTTATAACAAAGTAGTTTGTAGTAGGATAATAATGTTCATTTGAGTCATAAGTAAGAGATGCACCACCGCTGCTGCCTACCGCAGCAGCCACCGAACCATATGTAGAACCACCATTTTTATATCTTGAAGTAAGAGTTGATCCATCCAAAATGATGCCCTTGCTGCTGTTATAAACAGAAACAGTCGAACCAAACGATCCTGTGCTATAAGATAGACTGCCCAAGTTAATATTTATTCCGCCTATTGAACCACCACCAGCAGAAGATATGCTTGGGCTATTTATTGTAGGAGCAGCAGCAACAATTGTTCCATTGCTATATAAGGCTGTGAAACCAGCAGCAATAGCTGTAGTATTAACTGTCCAACCGCCTATTGCCCCGCTATCAGCCAATAGATATCCATTACTTCTAACACTAAAAGGAGCACTCGCAGCAGTTGAATTGCCTAGCCATATTGTGTATGCATTAGAAGCAGTGTTGCTTTGTAAAGCAATATAAGATGTACCAGAACCAGCAGAAATAGTATTTGATGAAATGGTAAAACCACCCATCGTTCCGGAGTTTGCGACAATTGCTCCATTAATATCAGCATTCATAAATTCAGCAAAACCATTGCTAAAAATAGCCCAGCCAGATGTATTGGCTACATAGTTATTACTTTTAATAGTATTATTAACTAATATTATTTCAGATGCTAATTCATTAGCAGTAATTGTGTTTGCTGCAATCTTGTCGGCAGTTATTTCATCAGCACCAATGTTTATGCCTCTTACAGTATTCTCTGCAAGAATGATTCCTGCTGGCTGTAAGACTTGAGAAGATATAAAACTTTGAATGTATTGATTAAATGTTTCTCTATTTACAGATCTATTATATTCTCTAGCCGAATCAGCATTTGTTGTAGAAACACTTAAATTAAAATCAAATATGCTATAGTAACTTGTATTAATAGGAGATGAGTTGACTCCATCGTGCGAGTGACCACCGCCTTTAAAGAAAACAATTCCACTCTCTGGAACGCCAGAAGTATCTGTCATTACACAACCTTCCTAACAACCAATCTTTGGCTTGGGGAGCCTCCAATTTGATTTTCTATACTTGTTACCCAGTAATCATTATTAATTATACCAAATTGATCAAGTTGAGATATTCTAATTTTATCGCCAACCTGTAATTTAGGAGTCAAAATAGTATTCATTTCTAAAACAGGAATTGGCTCAGACATTTTTAAAATTATAAAATCAGCCAATTCTTGAGCTATATCAGCATTTGTAATAAAAGGACTCTCTATAGTTATTTCTTTTAATCCATATTTTCTTCTATTTTCAGAGTTTGTAGA
>Ga0255165_1000307_pt1 | contig 18203 bp, 15 predicted proteins | sample Atl_Cont_RepB_8d_FD_183182 | JGI IMG/M metagenome (GOLD analysis project Ga0255165, IMG submission 183182) | Freshwater microbial communities from Altamaha River, Georgia, United States - Atl_Cont_RepB_8d | ecosystem: Environmental > Aquatic > Freshwater > River | place: USA: Georgia | collected... | reverse complement strand
CGGGCGACTGGTAGCGACTGCCAGCCGGAATGACAAAACGCTGCCAGCCCTCGCGTTCGACCGCGATGCCGTAACGCGCCAGCAGGTTGAGCGTGATTTCGATGTAGGGCTTGGAAATGAGTTCGCCGACCACTTCAATGGTGATGGCTCGATCCTTCGCGGCCAGCGGCAGGGCCATCAGCAGGGCCGTCAGGAACTGGCTGGACACATCGCCGCGCACAGGGATCGGCTTGTCCAGGCGCAGCGCCGGCTGGTGCACGCGCAGCGGCGGGTAGCCGTCCTTGCCCAGGTAATCGATGGCGCAGCCGAGCTCGCGCAGGGCATCGACCAGGTCACCGATCGGCCGTTCGTGCATGCGCGGCACGCCCTTGAGCGTGAAGTCGCCGCCGTGCACCGCCAGCGCGGCGGTGAGCGGGCGCATGGCGGTGCCCGCGTTGCCCATGAAAAACTCGATGGCCTCTATCGGCCAGGTGCGGCCGCCCAGGCCGGTGATGGTCACCGTCGTGCCTTGCACCTCGACGCCACAGCCCAGCTGACGCAAGGCCTGCAGCATTACCCGCGTGTCGTCCGAGTCCAGCAGGTCGTGGACCACCGTGGTGCCTTCGCACAACGCGGAGAGCAGCAGCACCCGATTGGAAATGCTCTTGGAGCCGGGCAGGGTGACAGCGCCTGAAGCGCCGGTGAGCGGAGGCAGATCCAGAAAGGGGATGGCGTACATGGTCTGTGCGACGGGCGTGTCGGGTTCGGACCTGTGGTCCAGGCAAAGACACTATTGTCCCCGATGATGCTTCTCTGTCTGGCCTGTCTGTCCTTGGGCTTGACCCGAACGCTGTAGATTCCATGGTCAAGCCATGGAATGACCAATTGGGTGTGTCATGTTTTGACTTTGGTGTGTCGTCCTCGGGCTTGACTCGAGGACCCATCCAGTACTGTTCAAGCCAGATACGGCAAATGTGGCTTTCAGCCGCCCGCACTCAGCTTGCGCATGCGCCAGAACAGCCAGCCTGCAATCGACAGGTTCAGCAGATTCCATGCGATGCCGTTGAGGAAGGCGGCCTTGTAGCTCCCGGTCAGGTCGAAGATCCAGCCCGACATCCAGCCGCCCAGGGCCATGCCCAGTAGCGTGGCCATGATGACCGCACCGACACGGGCGCCCGCTTCCTGTGGCGCGAAGTGTTCGCGCACGATGATGGCGTAGGACGGCACGATGCCGCCCTGGAACAGGCCGAACATGGCCGAGACGATGTAGAGCGGCACCAACCCGTCAAAGGGCAGGAACAGCAGCAGCGCAATGCCTTGCAGGGCCGAGCCCAGCAGCAGGGTGCGGATGCCGCCGATGCGGTCGCAGATCCAGCCCGAGACGAGGCGACTGACGATGCCGCTGGCGAGCATCAGCGAGAGCATCTCGGCGCCACGTGCCGCCCCAAAGCCCAGGTCGGTGCAGTAGGCCACGATGTGCACCTGCGGCATGGACATGGCCACGCAGCAGGCGATGCCGGCGATGAAGAGCAAGGTCTGCGCATGGGCCGGCGCCAGGCCGAAAGGCCGGCTGCGGTCGGGCAAGGGGGTGCTGCCAGCAGCAGTGGCAGGCACCGCCTGCACCAGCGGCGGACGCTGACGCATGCGCAGGGCCAGCAGCGCCATGCCCAGGCCGCAGACCAGGCCCATGCCGATGTAGGTGTTGCGCCAGCCGATCGAGTCGATGCCGTACTGGACCAGGGGTGGCCAGAAGCTGCCGGCAATGTAGTTGCCACTGGCGCAGATCGCCACCGCGATGCCGCGCCGGCGGTTCCACCACAGGGCGGTGTCGGCCATCAGGGGCGCGAAAGTCGCGGCACTGCCGATCAGGCCCATGAGCCCATGCGCCAGGCCAAAGAGCCAGATGCTGTCGGCCATGCCGGCACTGATAAACCCCGCACAGACCGCGGCCGCACCCAGCAGCAGCACAGGGGTCAAGCCATGCTTGTCGGCCATCTTGCCGGTCCAAAGTCCCCCGATGCCCAGACAGATCATCATCAGGGTGTAGGGCAGCGAGGCGTCGGCGCGGCCGATGCCGAATTCGCTTTGCACCGCAGGCAGGACGACCGAGACCACATACATGCTGCTGTTGCCCAGCACCACCAGGCCCAGCGTGGTGAGCAGCCGCCAGGCGGCGGTCCGCGAATCGATCAGGGAGGGGTCGGCGGGCGTGGCATTCATGAGCGCCACTCTAGTGTCCGGTTACGGCAATGGGCGTCATGCAAGTGACGAGCCCTCAAACATCCGAGTCCGCGCCGCCCAGGCGCCAGCGGCTGCGGGTTTGGCTGGCCTCGGTGATGAGGGCCTGCAGCTGTTCTGCATCACCCGCTTGCATGGCCCGCTCGAATTCGTGCAGGGCCTCGCGCATCAGGGCGCTCTGGTGCAGCACCTCGTCGCGGTTGGCCAGCAGGATGTCGCGCCACACGCTCGGGTCGCTGGCGGCGATGCGCGAGAAGTCCCGGAAACCCGGACCGGCCAGCGACAGGTGCTGGGCGCCGTGCGGCTGGCGCGCCACGGCATTGACCAGCGCAAAGGCGGCCAGGTGCGGCAGATGGCTGACGGCGGCAAAGCTGGCGTCATGGGCTTCGGGGCTGAGTTCCAGCACACGGCTGCCCAGGGCCTGCCAGACCTGGTGAGCCAGCAGCACCCGCTCGGTCGGGTTTTCGGGCAGTGGCGTCAGGATCACCTGGCGATCCCGGTAGAGCGCGGCGTCGGCGTGTTCGATGCCGGCCACTTCCTTGCCGGCAATCGGGTGCGCCGGCACGAAATTCGCCAGATGCTGATGCAGCGCGGCACGGGCAGCGGCGACCACATCGCCCTTGGTCGAGCCCACGTCCATGACCAGGACATTGGCCGCGAGCACCGGCTCGATGGCGCGCAGCGTGGCTTCGGTGGCGCGCACCGGCACGGCCACCAGCACCAGGTCGGCGCCCTGCGCCGCCTCGGCCGCGCTGGCGCAGGCCACGTCGATGACCCCGAGCTTCAATGCCTTCTGTCGCGTGCCTTCGGAGGCGCTGAAGCCGGCCACCTGCGCGACCAGGCCGGCTTCGCGCAGCGCGAGCGCAAACGAGCCGCCCATCAGGCCGCAGCCGATCAGTGCCAGTCGCCGGAATTTCATTCGACGGTCACTCGGAGACGGGGTAGGAACCCAGCACCTTGTAGAAAGCGCACAGGCCCTGCAGTTCCTGCAGCGCAGTGGCCACATGCGGCTCGCTGATGTGGCCCTGGATGTCGATATAGAAGTAGTACTCCCACTGCCCGGACTTGGCCGGACGTGACTCGAAGCGGGTCATGGAAACACCATTCTTCTTGAGCGGCACCAGCAGGTCGTGCACGGCGCCCGGGCGGTTGGGCACCGAGACCACCAGGCTGGTGCAGTCATTGCCCGAGGCCGGCGGCGTGGCCATGGTCTGGGGCAGGGCGATGACGGCAAAGCGGGTGCGGTTGTAGGCCTCGTCCTGAATGGCGTGGTGCACGATGTGCAGGCCGAATTGCGCGGCGGCGCGTTCGCTGGCCAGCGCGGCCCACTTGGGGTTGGTGGCGGCCAGACGGGCGCCTTCGGCATTGCTGGTCACGGCGCGGCGCTCGGCCAGCGGCAGGTGCTGGCTGAGCCAGCCCTGGCATTGGGCCAGGGCTTGCGGGTGGCCCATCACCACTTCGATGTCCTGGTCCCCGGGCGTCTGGCGCAGCAGGTTGTGGCGCACCAGCAGGCTCACTTCGCCCACCACATGGACAGGCGAACGCAGGAACAGATCGAGCGAACGGGCGACCACGCCCTCGGTGGAGTTTTCCATGCCGACCACGCCGTACTGGGCGGTGCCGGCGGCGGTGGCATGGAAGACCTCGTCGAAGTTGGCACAGTAAATCAGGCTGGCGGCGCTGCCAAAGAATTCGATGGCGGCCTGCTCGCAGAAGGTGCCTTGCGGCCCCAGCACCGCCACGCGCTGCGGGGCTTCGAGCGCCAGGCAGGCCGACATGATCTCGCGCCAGATCGAGGCCACATGCTCGCCCTTGAGCGGGCCGGGGTTGGCGCCGGTGATCTTGTCGATGACCTGCGCCACGCGGTCCGGACGGAAGAAGGGCGAGCCCTCGGCACGCTTGATCTCGCCGACCTTTTCGGCCACCTTGGCGCGTTCGTTGAGCAGTTGCAGCAGCTGGCGGTCCAGCGCGTCGATCTGCACGCGCAGCTCACCCAGGGCTTGGGATTGAATCGGTTGTTGGCTCATGGGCGAACCTCAGATGTTTTGGAGGGAATGCCGCGTTACGCTCACAGTGACGATCTCTTCATTCGTCATGGCGAGGAGCGAAGCGACGCGGCAATCCATGGCGGTCAGGCGCCGGTGCGTTCAAACTCGCGCATGCAGGCGATCAGGGCTTGCACGCCTTCGATCGGCATGGCGTTGTAAATGCTGGCGCGCATGCCGCCGACGGATTTGTGGCCCTTGAGCTGCAGTAGACCGGCGGCCTTGGTGGCATTCAGGAAAGCGGCGTTGCGCGGATGCGCCGGGTCAAGCAGCGGCTGACCATCGTCCCCACGCAGGAAAAATGGCACGTTCATGCGCGAGCGACAGGTTTTTTCCACCGGGTTGAGGTACAGCTGCGAGCCGTCGATGAAGTCGTACAGCAGTTGCGCCTTGGCGATGTTGCGCTGCTCCATGCCGGCGATGCCCCCCTGTGCCTTGAGCCACTGGAACACCAAGCCCGCGATGTAGATGCTGTAGGTCGGCGGCGTGTTGTACATCGACTGGTTGTCGGCCACTCGCTTGTAGTCGAACGCGCTGGGGCAGGCGGGCAGGGCGCGGCCGACCAGGTCTTCGCGCACGATCACGAGCGTGAGGCCGGCGGGACCCAGATTTTTTTGGGCGCCACCAAAGGCCAGGCCTACACGCGACCAGTCGATGGGACGCGAGGCCACATGGGATGAGAAATCCACCACCAGCGGCGCATCGCAGCCGAGCGCCTTGAGGTCGGGCAGTTCGTGGAATTCGACACCGTGGATGGTTTCGTTGCCACAGATGTGGACATAGCGGCTGTCTGTGCCGATCTGCCAGATGGCCGGGTCGGGCAGGGTGGTGAAACCGTTGGCCTGTGCCGTGGCGGCCACGCGAGCGGTGCCGTATTTGCCGGCCTCCTGATGCGACTTCTGGCTCCAGCTGCCGGTCAGCACGAAGTCCATCGCGCCTCCTTGCGACAGGTTCAGCGGCACGATGGCGTTTTCGGCCAGGCCACCGCCTTGCATGAACAGGATGCGGAAATGGCCCGGTACGGCCAGCAGTTCGCGCAGGTCGGCTTCGGTCTGCTCGTAGATGCTGATGAATTCCTTGCCGCGGTGGCTCATCTCCATCACGCTCATGCCGCTGCCATGCCAGTCCAGCATCTCTGCTGCAGCCTGCTGCAGCACGGCTTCGGGCATGGCGGCCGGGCCGGCCGAGAAGTTCCAGGCGCGCGTCATTCAGCGGCCTCGGCCTCAGAGGCGTCGTCGCCGTCTTCCGCCTTTTCATTCGCGTCGTTCTCGACGATGCGCTGCAGGCCCGAGAGCTTGGCGCCTTCGTCCAGGCTGATCAGCGTCACCCCTTGCGTGGCACGGCCCAGTTCGCGGATCTCGGCCACGCGGGTGCGTACCAGCACGCCGGTGTCGGTGATCAACATGATTTCATCGTCGGCATGCACCAGCGTGGCGGCCACGACCTTGCCGTTGCGTTCGCTTTGCTGGATCGCGATCATGCCCTTGGTGCCACGGCCGTGGCGGGTGTATTCGACGATGGAGGTGCGCTTGCCGTAGCCGTTTTCGGTGGCCGTCAGCACGCTCTGCTGCTCGTCTTCGGCCACCAGCATGGCGATCACGCTTTGACCTTCTTCGAGCATCATGCCGCGCACACCGCGCGCGTTGCGGCCCATGGGGCGCACATCGTTTTCGTCAAAGCGCACGGCCTTGCCACCGTCGCTGAACAGCATCACATCGTGCTGTCCGTCGGTAAGTGCCGCGCCGATCAGGAAGTCGCCCTCGTCCAGGTCGACGGCAATGATGCCGGCCTTGCGCGGGTTGCTGAATTCGTCCAGCGCCGTCTTCTTGACGGTGCCGCCGGCGGTGGCCATGAACACATAACGGTCTTCGGGGAAGCTGCGCATCTCTCCCGTCAGCGGCAGCACCACGTTGATTTTTTCGCCCTCTTGCAGGGGGAACATGTTGACGATGGGGCGGCCGCGGGAGTTGCGCGAACCGGCCGGCACTTCCCAGACCTTGAGCCAATACAGGCGGCCGCGGTTGGAGAAGCACAGGATGTAGTCGTGCGTGTTGGCGATGAAGAGCTGGTCGATCCAGTCGTCTTCCTTGGTGGCGGCGGCCTGTTTGCCCCTGCCGCCGCGTTTTTGCGAACGGTATTCACTCAGCGGCTGGCTCTTGATGTAGCCGCTGTGGCTGAGCGTGACCACCATGTCCGTGGGGGCGATCAGGTCTTCGGTGGAGAGGTCTTGCGCGCTGTGCTCGATCTCGCTACGACGTGCGCCGAGCTTGGTCTGGCCGAATTCCTGGCGCAGCGAGGCCAGTTCGTCCCCGATGATGGTCGAAACGCGCTCCGGCTTGGACAGGATGTCGAGCAGGTCCTCGATCTCGGCCATCACGTCCTTGTATTCAGCGACGATCTTGTCCTGTTCCAGACCGGTCAGGCGCTGAAGGCGCATCTGCAGAATCTCCTGCGCCTGCGTTTCGCTCAGGCGGTACAGGCCATCCTGTCCCATGCCGAACTGGCGCTCCAGGCCTTCGGGGCGGTAGTCGTCGGCGTTGATGGTGGAGCCGTCCTCGCGGGCACGCGTGAGCATGGTGCGCACCAGCTGGCTGTCCCAGCTCTTGGCCATCAGCTCGGTCTTGGCCACCGGCGGGGTGGGCGCATTGCGGATGATGGCGATGAATTCGTCGATGTTGGCCAGGGCCACGGCCAGGCCTTCGAGCACATGACCGCGATCGCGGGCCTTGCGCAGGTTGAAGACGGTGCGGCGGGTCACGACTTCGCGGCGGTGCTCCAGGAAGACCTGGATCAGGTCCTTGAGGTTGCACAGCTTGGGCTGACCGTCGATCAGCGCCACCATGTTGATGCCGAAAGTGTCCTGCAGCTGCGTCTGCTTGTACAGGTTGTTGAGCACCACTTCGGGCACTTCGCCGCGCTTGAGCTCGATCACCACCCGCATGCCCGACTTGTCGGACTCGTCCTGGATGTGGCTGATGCCTTCGATCTTCTTCTCATGCACCAGCTCGGCAATGCGCTCGAGCAGGCTCTTCTTGTTGACCTGGTAGGGGATCTCGTCGACGATGATCGCCTGGCGCTGGCCCTTGTCGATGTCTTCAAAGTGGCATTTGGCGCGCATGACCACACGGCCACGACCGGTGCGGTATCCGTCCTTGACGCCGGTGATGCCGTAGATGATGCCGCCCGTCGGGAAGTCCGGCGCAGGGATGATCTCCATCAGCTCGTCGATCGACGCCTCGGGCTTGCGCAGCATGTGCAGGCAGGCGTCGACCACCTCGTTGAGGTTGTGCGGCGGGATGTTGGTCGCCATGCCGACCGCAATGCCGCCCGAGCCATTGACCAGCAGGTTGGGCAACCGGGTGGGCATGACCAGCGGTTCCTTTTCGGAGCCGTCGTAGTTGGGACCAAAATCCACCGTCTCCTTGTCGATGTCCGCGAGCATCTCGTGCGCGATCTTGGACATGCGGATTTCGGTGTAACGCATGGCGGCGGCGTTGTCGCCGTCGACCGAGCCGAAATTGCCTTGGCCATCGACCAACATGTGGCGCAGCGAGAAGTCCTGCGCCATGCGCACGATGGTGTCGTACACCGCGCTGTCGCCGTGCGGGTGGTACTTACCGATCACATCACCGACGATACGGGCCGACTTCTTGTAAGGCCGGTTCCAGTCGTTGTTGAGTTCGTGCATCGCGTACAGCACGCGGCGGTGCACCGGCTTGAGGCCATCCCGCGCATCTGGCAGGGCGCGGCCCACGATCACGCTCATGGCGTAGTCGAGGTAGCTGCGGCGCATCTCCTCTTCGAGGCTGATGGGCAGGGTTTCCTTGGCGAACTGGGTCATGGCGTACGGATAATGCGCTGGATAAACGGTCCATTTTAGGATGGTTGGAGTGTCGCTATAAAGCAACAGGCAGTCTGGCTGGATGCGATCAAGCGCCCCAAGCGCAGGGCATGGCAGATGAGAGCCTGTTTACATGTGGCACAATAAATTGGAACGTTTCGGGTCAATCTCCAACCCGTCGTTGTTTTCGCAGCGCGGCTGCGGCTTAAATCTCACATGAGGAAGACCATGAAGAAACTCAATAAAGTGGCGATGTTGATTGCCTCCGCAGCTCTCGCTTCCGCCGCTGGCGCTCAGACCATCGACAACTGGCGCAATGGCACCGGTGATCTGGTGTGGAAAAACGGCACCAACGAACTGTGCTGGCGCGATGCCAACTGGACCCCGGCTACCGCTGCCCAAGGCTGTGATGGCGCCATCGTGCCGCCCAAGGCTGCTCCCGCGCCTGCCCCTGCTCCTGCCGCCAAGCCTGCGCCCGCTCCTGCAGCCAAGCCTGCACCTGCTCCCGCCGCAGCCACCAAGGTCACTTATGCTGCTGACGCCTTCTTCGACTTCGACAAGGCCGTTCTGAAGACCGAAGGCAAAGCCAAGCTGGATGATCTGGTTGGCAAGGTCAAGGGCATCAGCCTGGAAGTGATCATTGCTGTGGGTCACACCGACTCCGTGGGCACCGATGCCTACAATCAGAAACTGTCTGTCCGCCGTGCTGAAGCCGTGAAGGCTTACCTGGTGTCCAAAGGCATCGAGAAGAACCGCGTTTACACCGAAGGCAAGGGCGAGAAGCAGCCTGTGGCCGACAACAAGACTTCTGCCGGTCGTGCCAAGAACCGCCGCGTGGAAATCGAAGTGGTGGGCACCCGCAAGAACTGATTTCATTCCACTTGAAATCTCAAAAGCCCCGGTAACGGGGCTTTTTTCATGGTCAAATCCAAAACCACGGTGGCCTGGACCACAATCGCCGCATGAGCAACACCAACGTCGATCCGGCCGAACTGGCCAAGTTTTCAGATCTGGCCCACCGCTGGTGGGACCCCGAAAGTGAATTTCGTCCCCTGCATCAGATCAATCCTTTGCGTCTGGAGTGGATCCATGGCCTGGTCAACCTGACGGGCAAACAGGTGGTGGATGTCGGCTGCGGTGGCGGAATTCTGGCCGACGCCATGGCCCGCAAGGGGGCGCAGGTGCTGGGCATTGACCTGGCCACCAAGTCCCTCAAGGTCGCACAGCTGCATGCGCTGGAGGCTGGGACGGATGGCGTCAGCTACCGTGAAGTCAGTGCAGAAACCCTGGCCGACGAGCAGGGCGGGCAGTTTGATGTCGTGACCTGCATGGAAATGCTCGAGCATGTCCCCGACCCTGCCTCTGTTGTACAGGCCTGCGCGAACCTGGTCAAACCCGGTGGCTGGGTGTTCTTTTCGACCCTCAACCGCAACCCCAAGTCCTTTCTGTTTGCCATTGTCGGCGCCGAATACGTGCTGAAGCTGCTGCCCAAGGGGACGCACGAGTATGCGCGCCTGATCAAGCCCAGCGAGCTGGCCCAATGGGCGCGTCAGGCGGGTCTGGACCTGCAAGGCTTCAAGGGCATGGAATACAACCCCTTCACCCGCCGCTACTGGCTCAGCCAGGACACCAGCGTGAACTACCTGCTGGCCTGCCGCAGACCCGCATGAGCCTGTTTGTCGATGCCCACGCCGTCCTGTTTGACCTGGACGGCACGCTCATCGACAGCGCCCCCGACCTGGGGGCTGCCGCCGACAAGATGCGTACCGACCGGGGTTTGCCTTCCTTGCCGCTGGCGCAGTACCGCCCGATGGCCGGGGCGGGTGCGCGTGGCATGCTGGCCATCGCCTTTGACATGACGCCCGAACATCCGGAATTTCTGGCTTACCGTGAGGAATTTTTCGTCAATTACGAAAGCGCCATGACCGAGCGGACGGTCATCTTTGATGGCGTACCCGACATGATTGCGGCGCTCGTGGCAGCCGATCTTCCCTGGGGTGTGGTCACCAACAAATCCCGCCGCTTCACAGACCCGCTCACCGCGGCCATGCCGCTGTTCGAAACGGCACGTGCCATCGTCAGTGGCGACACCACGCCACACGCCAAACCCCACCCCGAACCCCTTTTCGAAGCAGCGCGCCGTCTGGGTGTTGACCCCGGCCGATGCGTGTACGTGGGCGATGATGAGCGGGACATTGTCGCGGGGCTGGCCGCCGGCATGGGCACCGTGGCCGCCACCTATGGCTACCTGGGGCAGCAGACCGATGTGTCGCGCTGGAACGCGCATTTACACATTGATGCACCCATGTCTCTCTTGAAATACCTGCGCAGCGCCTAAAATAAGGGTCTTGGGGCTGCATTGGTTTCGACATGGGTTCGGGCACGCAGCAGGGCATGTCGAGGTTCTGTCACCTCGTAAAACCGCAGAAAAAAACTAACTGCAAACGACGAACGTTTCGCACTCGCCGCTTAATCCGGTGAGCCTTGCAACAGTTGGCCGATAGGCTGGGCAAGGGGGTCGCAAGATTTCCAGGCTGCAAGGGAACTCATATCGGCTGGCATCATTCCGGGTACCTTGGGGTGGTGTGAGATTCAAGGGTACTGGCTGGGTGCGTAGCGTGTCGCTGCGCGGCGCATCCGGCGAGACTCAAAACAGACGACTACACATGTAGAACTGCGCGAAGAAGGCTTGTGGACGGGGGTTCAAATCCCCCCAGCTCCACCATTCACAAAGGGGACAGACTTTCTCTGTCCCCTTTTTTCATCGGTCTGTAGCCCAGTAATGGCGCCATTCCTCGCAAATGTCTTGAGGATGCCTAACGTCAGTTTCTCCTGAAAAGTTTCATTTTTCGGCTCCGAGATCTCGGATTTCTCTACGTTTTCTCTGTTTTCTTGAGGATGCCTCCTCAAGAAGAACCTAGGATTCATGCGGGTTGCAGCTCGATGGTTTGATGTGACTGATGGGTGGCATGGTTGACTGAATAGCTCATACCGATCCACTTTGCGCCTTCTATGGTGAGATCCTCATGCTTGTTTTCCGTTGACGCTTGGTTGCATTCGGGGCATTGTTGATGTCGACTGCAGGCTGAACTCGGACATCCCGAGGTTGAGGCTGATTTTTTACACACGCCATAACCGGTCGTTCGCCAAGCAGTCCATCCGGTGACCGGTCTACAGCTAGTGCGTGTGTCAGTTTTCGGCGGCGGATTCAGCCGTTCATTTGGCATTGTCTGGCTCATGTTTTTGACCTTTATCACCAACACTCAAGCAAGCACAGCCCGAAAAAAAAATACGGCCCCGAAGGGCCGCATACAAGTCTTTCGAATGCGCAGGCGAGGGTTGAATGCTCGCCTGACTGGACAATCACAGACCGTTTTCTGCGACAAGACGTTCGATAACGCGCCGAGCACGATTGGCTCCAGCATCACAGTGAATGTCAAGCCAAGTCGCCCGCTCTCCAAATGCGACCATGTTCTGGTGCTGATCGTGAATCACACCCTGGTCTTCGTTGAAAGTGAACTCGATCTGCTGCAAAACCTTCTCGATGGTTTCGGGCATGTCGGGATGCTTGTTGCTGCACATGCTCCAGAAGTAGTGGCAGCTGGTCTCCGTCTCAGGAGTGATCCCGTGGAAACCACGCAGATGAAAGCCGCCGCGGTTCGGATCGTCGATCGCGCCCTTGCCGGGTTCGATGGCTCCCGTCCAAATCGATAGATGTGAGGGCACGAATTCGATTTCCTGCCAGCGATCGCAGGTGTCGCCAAAAATCCAGGCGGCCTTGTAAGTGGGCGGCGGAGTGGTACCTGGCATGTGGCGAACCACTTTGACACTGTTGCCCTCAGCCGTCACCGTGGTCGGCGCGTTCATATGCATGTGCGCATCGCCACCAATGGTCTTGAGGTGAACATAGCCCAGGTGGCTCAGGTCCAGCAGGTTGTCGTGGATGAGCTGCCAGGGTGTGTTGTAGTGGTACTTACCGCTGCCCCATTTGTACATGGGGTTGTCGTGGTGCGGATATTCTGGCGGCTCAACGTTTGGAGCGCCACCTTCAACCTTGGGCATCCAAATCCAGATGATGTGGTTGCGCTCCTTGACGTGGTATGACTGAACCTTGGCCTTGGCGGGGATACGGTCTTGGCCGGGAATCTGCGTGCATTGGCCAGCTCCATTGAACAGCAGCCCGTGGTACCCGCAGCGAAGGCCGTCTGACTCGACCTTGCCACAAGACAGTGGCAGCGACTTGTGACAGCAGCGGTCTTCAAGGGCGGACACCTCTCCATCTGGAGTACGAAAGAGCACCACCTTCTGGTTCAGGTAAGTGCGCCCAATGGGCTTGTCGGTCAACTCCGAGGAAAAACCAGCCACATACCACTGATCCAGAGGGAAGGCGGCCGAAGAATTTTTGATGGCATGAATCGGAATAGGTGCGTTCATGATGTCTCCTTAAAAGATGTGAAGAAGAAAAGCGACTCAGATGTCGAGCACGAGGACCGGTGATTTAGATCGCGAGCAGCAAGGCAGGAACTGATCGCCGGCTATACGCTCAGCATCAGTGAGATACGAATCCCTGTGGTCTGGCGTGCCTTCGACGACGCGTGTCAGACAAGTTCCGCAAACACCCGACTCGCACGAAAAGGGAATATCAAAACCTTGCGCGAGCAGAACTTCCAAAGCGGTTTTTTTGGCAGGCACCTCGATGGTTTGTCCAGACTTGGCCAGCTTGAGCTCGAATGAGCCATCGCCGCTGGTGTCCACGGGGGCCGCCGCAAAATATTCGCGGTGGAGTTGGCTCTCTTCCCAACCACTGCTCTTAGCGGTTTCGAGCACATGGCTCATGAAGCCGCCAGGACCACAGACGTAGAGGTGAGTCTCTGGTTGCGGCTGAGCGAGCGCGGCCAGAGCATCGAATGGCTCGAAGTCCTTGCCGTCATCGGCATGGATGTGGACCGAGGCCTTGAATGGCGAATTCGTCATTTCCGCAACAAATGCCATTCGAGAGGCGCTACGACCGCAGTAGTACATCTCAAACGATGCACCCTGAGCATGCAGCGTGCGGACCATGGCCAAAATGGGCGTGATCCCGATACCGCCCGCGATCAACAGGGTGTGCTTAGCGGGCACCAGCGGGAAATGATTTCGCGGCTCGCTGATGGTAAGTGTCTGCCCTTCTTGCACTTGCTCATGCACGGCCTGGGAGCCACCGCGCGATTGCGGTTCACGCAACACCGCGATGCAGTAGCGGTGACGCTCGGCCGGGTCATTGCACAGCGAGTACTGCCGAATCAAACCTGTGCCCAAATGCACATCAATATGTGCGCCTGCGGTAAATGCGGGCAGCGGTGATCCGTCAATGGACACCAATTCAAAGCTGCAAATGCCTTCTGCCTCTGCTTGGCGACGTTGTACTCGAACGCTCAGTGTGGTCATGACAAGTCGGAATCCGAATCAAGTGGACGGCGGCGCTGGGTTGCCGCCGGAAAATTACTGGATACATAGGCCTGCGTAGCCGTCTCCACCGCGGGGAGATTTTCGTGTAGTCGATGCAACAGCCCGAGCAGGACTTCGATTTCATTGGGCTTGAGCACCGAGAGGAAGGCGCGCTCGCGTTCGAGCGCCACCCCGCGAATCTGGTCATGCAGCGCCCTACCCTTGGCGGTCAGCACAGCGATCCGGGCGCGGCCGTCGTTGGGGTCGAGCTTGGTGCGAATCAGGCCGCCTTCTTGCATCGACTTGAAGCAACGGCTCACAGAGCCTTTGTCCATACCGATCACGCGCGAGGCGTACTGCGCCGATATTGAGCCGTCTTGCGCCAAGAGCACCAGACAACGCCACGTTTCAATGCCCACCCCGAAAGTGGCCAAGTAATGCTGAGATGCGCCTCGTGAGAGCTTGTTGGCGATCCAGGTGAAGTACGCCGGAACGTAGCGTTCCAGATCAATGGCCGCCTGAGCGTAGGAGGCGGACATGTTTGGGGCAACTTTTTTGGTCATGGCAGTTGTGCAATCTTTCAATGGACCGCCATCCCGACCCAACGCTCCAATGTCTCGGCATCGCTGAGCAAATCCGACGCCTTCGCTTCATGTACGACAGTGCCATGATCCAAAATGACGGCACGGCTGGCGTAACTCAGCGCCTCATCGACTTGTTGCTCGACGATGATCACGGCAATGCCCGTTTCATCGGCCATGGTGCGAAATGTTCTGAGCAATTCAAGTCTGATCAAAGGCGCCAGACCCTCGAGTGGCTCATCTAACAGCATGAGGCTCGGCCGGCCAAGCAGTGCGCGCGCCACGGACAGCATCTGCTGCTCACCGCCGGACAGCTGAGTGCCGCCGTTGCGCCGACGCTCGGCCAGGCGCGGGAACAGCGCATAGGCCTCGTCGAGGGCGCTGCGTGGCCGATGCTTGAGCCCGGCCAGCAGGTTTTCCTCCACGGTCAGTGAAGGAAATATGTCCCGTGTTTGGGGAACGTAACCGAGGCCCCGAGCGGCGCGCTCGTGCGCCGAGAGCTTCGAGATGTCTTCGCCTTGGAAGCAAATGGAGCCTTCGCGCAGCGCAACCAGACCCATGATGGCCCTAAGCGCCGTGGTTTTACCCACGCCATTGCGACCGATCATGGCCAGGCGTTCGCTCTTGCCCAAGGACAAGGATAAGTGATCGAGCACAGTCGTTGGCCCATAACCGGCCACGACGCCATTGAGTTCAAGGATGCAATTGCTCATGATCATGGGCCCAGGTAAGCCGCGCGCACTTTGGGGTCACGGCGAATTTCGTCCGGCGTTCCGTTGGCCAAGACTGCACCTTCGGCAAGCACGAGGATGCGGCTTGCGAAACGGAAGACCAGGTCCATGTCGTGCTCAATGATCAAGACGCCGAGCTCGCGAGGCAGGCTGTCGAGCGCAGCCAGCAGCCGAGCACCATCGCCCTTGGGAACGCCGGCCATGGGCTCGTCAAGCAAAAGCACCTTGGGCCGAAGAGCTAGCGCAAGCGCCATTTCGACCAACCTCTGCTCGCCATAAGCAAGATCTTGCGTCGCAACGCTGGCGTGCGCCCTCAGTCCCAAACGCTCAAGCAATTCGAGGGCCTCGGCCTGCAAGGCAGGGTAGCTGTCGATGCTTCGCCAGGCACGGCCCGTCAGACCTTCGCGCTCAAAAAGCGCCAACTCCACTTGCCTCTGGACCGGGAAATGCGGAGCCAATGTTGTGATCTGGAAGGTACGAGCCAATCCCGCACGCACACGCTGCGCTTGGCTGCGCGGGGTGACATCCTCGCCTTGCAGATAAATTGCACCTGAATCAGGCCGAAGCACACCGCTGACTTGGTTGACCAGCGTGGTCTTGCCCGCACCGTTGGGGCCGATCAGCGCGAGCCTCTCGCCTGCTGCAACTTGGAACGAGACGTTGCGCGTCACATGCAGGCCGCCAAAATGCTTGTCCAGCCCCCGCACTTCGAGCAGTTGACTCATTGCACACCTCCCAGGCGGCGGCGCAGCAAGGCCAGTGCCTTAGCCGGAGAAATCAGCACGACAGCCATGAGTAAGAACCCAACCACAAAAAGCCAGTGGTAGGGATTAATCGACGAGGCGGTATGGTGCAGCATCGTGAAAATGGCCGCGCCCAACAACGCGCCATTGAGGTTACCGGCCCCGCCAAGCACGAGCATCACCAAAATCTCTGCTGACAGCGCAAACGACAGGCTGTCCAAACCCACGACTGCGTTGGTTTGCGCAGACAACGCGCCGGCAGCGCCCGCCAGCAGGCCCGCCGCTGTGTACACGGCCAATAGCCGGCGAAACACAGGCGTACCCAAAGCCGCCATGCGCGCGCGGTTTTCATGGACACCGCGCACGGCCAGGCCAAAGGGCGAGTCCACCAAGCGGCGCGCCACGTAGAAAAGAACAACCAAGACGATCAACGAGTAGCCGGCAGCAACCTTGCCTTCCAGATCGAACGCGAATCGGCCCAGTAAAGGCGAGTTCATGAAACCCGACAGGCCATCGTCGCCTCCTGTCCAGTCGCGTGCTTTTTGAGCGAGGCTGAGCATGATCTGCGATACGGCCACAGTCAGCATCAAGAACGTGAACCCCTGGTAGCGCAGCAGGAACAAGCCCGAGACCAGCGCAAGCACGCCTCCAGCGACCATGCCAATCGCCAATCCCACCAAAGGATCGGGCGCAACATGCAAAGCAAAATTGCCGGCAGCGTATGCGCCAACGCCAAACATCGCTGCATGACCGAGCGTGGCCAAGCCGGCAACGCCCACTACCAAGTCAAGTGACAGTACAAGCAGCGCCGTCACAAAAATTCGCGTCAACAACCCCAGTTGCTCAGGCATTGAAAAGCATGCGGCAGCCCCGATGGCCAACACCATCGCCGCGGAGCGCCATGCAGACACGCATTTGGGCGCCTTGGGCAAGATGGTTTGCACCGCACCAATATCGTTCATGGCATTCATCGCTTGAATAGCCCTTGAGGACGCCATGCGAGCAAGCACGCCATGGCCAAGAAGAAAAAGAGGCTTCCCCAATCGGAAGCAAGGTACTTGCTTGCCGTTTCGATCAATCCAAGCAGGACTGCGGCGGCCATGGTTCCGGGCACGCTGCCCATACCCCCGACAGCCACTACGACCAGCACCAGAACCAGATATTTGATGGCGTAGTACGGCTCGAGCGGCATGAGTTCGGCACCCAAAATCCCGCCCAGACCGGCAAGTGCCGCGCCAGCCGCAAAGCTTGCGCATTGCACCAAGCGAATCGGAATGCCCAGGGTCGACGCAGTGGAGCTATGGTCAACGGCCGCGCGCAACCAGACGCCAAAACGCGTGTGAGAGATCGTCCAGGTGCATGCAGCAGCCACCAGCAGCCCAGCACCAATGACCAGCAGACGCTGCGCAGGAAGGGTTCGGATGCCCAAATCAACGGAGCCGGACAAGAACTCGGGCAACTTGATCAGTTGCACTTGCGGCCCCGCGATAGCATTGGTCGTAGCAATGAGCACGAAGCTCAAACCAATCGTGAAAAGCACCTGCTCAAGCTCCTTGCGGCGGTACAGATGCTTGAGGACCAGGGCCTCAAGCACTGCACCGAGCAGTCCCGTGACCAGCAATGCCACAGGAGTCGCGAGCCAAAAGCTCCATTGCGCATCTCGCGTGAGGTAGGCGGCGCAGTAGCCGCCCACCATCGCGAATGCACCATGGCTGAGGTTGACAAAGCGCATCAGCCCAAGCGTCACCGACATACCGACCGCGACAACGAACAGCACCATGCCGTAAGCTAGACCGTCGATGGCGATGTTGAATAACGTACTCACTTGCAGACTTTCAATTCTTGGGCGGGAAGGCTCTAGTGCTGTTTACTTGTCGAGCCCGTAATCCACCTGCGGTCCGAAGTTCTGAACTTCCTTGTTGACCAGCAGGTTGCCAGCCTTTTCGACCTTGCGCAGATAGACGTTTTGCGTGATGTGGCGCGTTTTGGGATCGATGCGCACCGGGCCACGCGGGCTTTCCCACTGCAAGGTGCGGGCGGTGGCAATGGCTTTGGCACCATCTTTTTGGCCACCAGTGGCTTCGATCATCTTATGGATCACATGCATGCCATCCCAAGCGCCTACGCTGGCGTAGTTGGCAACGGCGCTGGCGTCACGCTTTTTCAAAGCCTCGACAAAACGCTTGTTGCTTGCCGAATCGTGAGCGCCCGAATAATGGAATGCAGTGGTCAGGCCCAAGGCGCTGTCGCCGAACTTCTGGAGGTCGAACTCGTCGGTTTCGGCCGTACCCAGGAACTGGATACCGGCTTTGGCCAAGCCGTTTTCGCTGTACGCCTTCACAAAACCCAGATTCGGCGGTCCGCCCGGCAGGAAGGTATATACGGCTTGAGCGCCGCTGGCTTTGATGCGCTGGACAAACGGGCCAAAGTCCGTGGTCGCGATCGGCATGCGGATCGACTCCACCACGGTGCCGCCTTGCTTGGTAAATTCACTCTTGAAGGCGGTCTCGGCATCAATGCCTGGGCCGTAGTCGGTCACAGCCGTCACCACCTTCTTGAGGTTTTGCTTGGCCGCCCATTGCGCCAAAGGCACCGTGACTTGCCACAGCGTGTAGCTG
>Ga0255165_1000303_pt1 | contig 18468 bp, 17 predicted proteins | sample Atl_Cont_RepB_8d_FD_183182 | JGI IMG/M metagenome (GOLD analysis project Ga0255165, IMG submission 183182) | Freshwater microbial communities from Altamaha River, Georgia, United States - Atl_Cont_RepB_8d | ecosystem: Environmental > Aquatic > Freshwater > River | place: USA: Georgia | collected... | reverse complement strand
GCAACCGCTTTGGCCCGGACAGCATCCTCGAAGTGCTGTTCAACATGCAGACCGTGTATGGCGACCCGCGTTACCGCCCCAGCCCGTGGCTGCGCCGGCGCGGTGCCATCGGCCTGTCGTTGCTGCACGAAGAAAGCTAATCACTTTGCGGGGCAGCGGTTCTGCGCTGCCCCAACCGCACAAGGAGAGCTCATGCCCGCCCAACTGATCAGCACCAGCGAAGGCCAGACCATGGTCCTGACCCTTTCGAACCCGGAGTACCGCAATGCGCTGGGCCCGGAAATGTATGCCGCTGGCGTCGAAGCCCTGAATGCTGCAGAAACCAACCCGGACGTCCGCTCGGTCATCATCACAGGCGAGGGCAGCATCTTCAGCGCAGGAGGTAATCTGCAACGCCTGCAGCACAACCGCCAGCAGGCCCCTGAAGTACAAGCGCAGAGCATCGAAGGCCTGCACAGCTGGATCGAGGCCATTCGCACCTCGTCCAGGCCCGTGATTGCGGTCGTCGAAGGACCCGCTGCGGGTGCAGGCTTTTCACTTGCCCTGGCATGCGATCTGATCGTGGCGGCCAGCAACAGCGTGTTTGTGATGGCCTACAGCTCCATCGCGCTCTCGCCCGATGGCGGTGGGAGCTGGAGCCTGTCACGTTTGGTACCGCGCCAGCTCGCCACCGAGCTGCTGATGTGCGGCGAGCGCATCGGCGCCGATCGCCTGCATCAGATGGGCATTGTCAATCGCATCACCGAACCAGGCCAGGCCCTGCAACAGGCGCTGGTCTGGGCCGCACAGCTCAATGCCCGTGCACCCAATGCCCTGGGAAGCATCAAGGAGTTGCTGGCCGAGGCCGATGGCAGCTCTCTCAATGCGCAACTGGCGCGCGAACGCGATCATTTCGTCAAGAACCTGCACCATGCCAACGCCGGAATCGGCATGGGTGCCTTCCTGAACAAGGAAACGCCGAAATACATTTGAAACACTGGAAACAAGCCCAGCCGACACCAGGCTGACAAGTGTCGCGAGCGGTCCCGTTCGCGACAAAACCCTCCAAACCAGTCACTGACAAGACAGACCATGGACGAACCCATTCTGACAATGGAAGAACGAGAAGCGATCAACAACGGTCGCTGGTTTTCTTCCCTTTCACCCTCGCTTCGGCACGACATACTTCGATGCACCTACGTCAAACGTTACCGGGACGGCGACATGATCGCTGCGCGCGGAGATCCACCGGAAGTGTGGATCTCCTGTGCCAAGGGTGCCGTGCGTGTGAGCTCGACCTCGGTCTCGGGCAAGCAGATCACGCTGACCTATGTGGAGCCGGGCATCTGGTTTGGCGATGTGGCGATCTTCGACGGGGATCGGCGCACGCACGACTGCTACGCGCATGGCGATACGACCATCCTGAACGTGGCCAAGGCGGATTTCCGCAAGATCCTGTCACAGCACTCGGAGTTCTACGAGGCCCTCTTGCGACTGCAGTCGCGGCGCATCCGGCAGCTGTATGGCCTGGTGGAAGACCTCAACACCCTGCCCTTGCGCGCGCGTCTGGCCAAGCAACTCAACCACCTGGTGCGAAGTTATGGCACCCCGAGCCTGTCGGACGCCAAGGCCATCCGCATCAGCCTGCAGCTGGCACAGGAAGAACTGGCTCAACTGCTGGGGGCTTCACGCCAGCGGGTCAACCAGGAACTCAAGCAAATGGAGCGCGAGCTGATCATCCGCATCGAGCCGGGTGGTCTGGTTGTGCTCAACCGCGAAGGCTTGATGGACATCGTCAACGCCGACATCTGAACCATGCTCTGGCGGGCGAGAAGCCCGCCATGCGAGGACCCCATGAGTGGATTTGAACATTTCGTGGGGACCCGCCCCGTCTCGGGTGCCCACGCTTTCGATGTGTTGGCACTTCAAAACTGGCTGACCCAGCACTTGCCAGGCTTCTCAGGCCCTTTGAGCGTGGAGATGTTCAAGGGGGGACAGTCCAATCCGACCTACAAGCTCATCACGCCATCCCAGCAGTATGTGATGCGGGCCAAACCCGGACCCGTTGCGAAGCTGCTGCCTTCTGCCCACGCCATCGAGCGCGAGTTCGCCGTCATGAGCGGCCTCGCCGGCACCGATGTCCCGGTGGCGAAGATGCATGTGCTCTGCGATGATGAATCCGTCATCGGTCGCGCGTTCTACGTCATGGAATTTGTCCAGGGCCGTGTGCTCTGGGACCAGTCCTTGCCCGGCATGACGCCTGCACAGCGCGGTGCCATCTACACAGAGATGAACCGCGTGATGGCGGCACTGCACAAAGTCGACTTTGCAACCCAGGGACTGGCCAGTTACGGCAAGCCCGGCAACTACATCGAACGTCAGGTCAGCCGATGGAGCAAACAGTACGTGGCCTCCATCACCCAACCCATTTCCGAAATGGACCTGCTGATGGACTGGCTGCCCAGGAACATGCCAGACAGCGCCAGGGACGACTCCCTGGTGAGCATCGTGCACGGTGATTACCGGCTCGACAACCTGATGTTCCATCCCGCAGAGCCGCGTGTTCTGGCCGTGCTCGACTGGGAACTGTCCACCCTGGGCCACCCATTGGCCGACTTCAGCTACCACTGCATGGCATGGCACATCAAGCCTGGGACTTTCCGCGGCATTGGCGGACTCGATCTGGCTGCGCTGGGCATCCCCTCGGAGCAAGACTACATCCGGCTTTACTGCGAGCGTACCGGCTTCGCCACACCCCAGGCACTGGCACGCGACTGGAACTTCTACCTGGCCTACAACATGTTCCGAATCGCCGCCATCCTGCAAGGAATCGCCAAGCGGGTGGAAGACGGCACGGCCTCCAGCGAGCAGGCCCGCACCTCCGGTGCAGGTGCCCGCCCCATGGCCGAGCTGGCCTGGCAATTTGCACAGCAACACTGATTACCCACAAAGGAGAAAGCCCATGGACTTCGAGTACAGCCCCAAGGTCAAGCAGATGCAGGCGCGTCTGTTGGCCTTCATGGACCAGCACATTTATCCCAACGAGCAACGCTTTTTTGACGAGATCGCCGAGAACCGCGCCAAGGGCAACGCCTGGGTACCGACCCGAATCATTGAAGAACTCAAGCCTCTGGCACGCCAGGCCGGGCTGTGGAACCTGTTCCTGCCCAAGTCCAAGCGGGCGCCCGAAGGGCTGTCCAACCTGGAGTACGCGCCGCTGTGTGAAATCATGGGACGTGTGCCATGGGCGCCCGAGGTCTTCAACTGCTCGGCTCCGGACACGGGCAATATGGAAACGCTGGAGCGCTACGCCAGTGAAAGCCTCAAGGACCAGTGGCTCGAACCCCTGCTCAAGGGCGAAATCCGTTCGGCTTTCCTGATGACCGAACCTGAAGTGGCTTCCTCCGATGCCACGAACATCCAGTGCGACATCCGCCGGGAAGGCGATGAGTACGTGCTCAACGGCCGCAAGTGGTGGTCTTCCGGTGCCGGTGACCCACGTTGTGCCGTCTACATTGTCATGGGCAAGACCAATCCGGATGCACCCCGCCACTCGCAACAGTCGATGGTCGTGGTGCCCGCGAACACCCCGGGCGTCAAGGTGCTGCGTCCCCTGAGCGTCTTCGGCTACGACGACGCGCCCCATGGCCACATGGAGGTCTTGCTGGAAAACGTGCGTGTGCCCGCCGGCAACATCCTGCTCGGCGAAGGCCGTGGCTTCGAGATCGCCCAGGGTCGCCTCGGCCCCGGCCGAATCCACCACTGCATGCGTTCCATCGGCGCGGCCGAACGCGCACTCGAACTGATGTGCAAACGCCTGAACAGCCGGGTCGCCTTCGGCCGTGAAGTGGCTCGTCAGACCGTCTGGCAGGAACGTGTGGCAGAAGCCCGCTGCATGATCGAGCAAGCCCGCCTGCTCACCCTCAAGGCGGCCTACATGATGGACACCGTGGGCAACAAGGTCGCCAAGGCCGAGATCGCAATGATCAAAATTGTGGCGCCCAACATGGCCTGCCAGATCATCGACTGGGCCATCCAGGCACACGGCGGGGGTGGCGTATCGCAGGACTTCCCGCTGGCCTACTCCTACGCCCACCAGCGCACCCTGCGTCTGGCCGACGGCCCCGACGAGGTGCACCGCAACTCGCTGTCGAAGCTGGAATACGCCCGTCACATGAGCGTTCCAGGTGAAGTGGACATGCCTGTCACCCGCGGCAGCTGAACCACGACACTCCCCCTAACGGCCTGCCCACATCATGTCGGCAGGCCGTTTTTGCGATGATTCATGCTTATTGAGCACAGGAGACCTCCATGATCGACCTCTACACATGGCCCACGCCCAACGGCCACAAGATCCACATCATGCTCGAAGAGTGCAAGCTGCCCTACCAGGTGCATGCGGTCAACATCGGCACTGGCGACCAGTTCCAGACCGACTTCCTGAGGATCAGCCCCAACAACAAGATTCCCGCCATGGTGGACAGCGACGGACCGGATGGTCGACCCATCTCCCTGTTCGAGTCGGGTGCCATGCTGATCTATCTGGCGGCCAAGACCGGCAAGTTCATGCCCAAGGGCGACCGTGCCAAATACGAAGTGTTGCAGTGGCTGATGTTCCAGATGGGTGGCGTCGGCCCCATGCTCGGCCAGGCCCACCACTTCCGGATTTATGCTCCCGAAAAAATAGAGTACGCAGTTAACCGCTACACCAACGAGGCCAAGCGCCTGTATGGCGTCATGGATAAACGTCTGCAGAGCAGCCCCTGGATCGGCGGCAAGAGTTATTCGATAGCCGACATGGCGATTTTTCCCTGGCTACGCAGCTGGCAAAACCAGGGGATTGACTGGGCCGATTACCCCCATCTCAAAATCTGGTTCGACACCATCGCTGCACGGCCTGCAGTGCAAAAGGCGGTGCAGGTGCTGGCCGATGCGCGCAAGCCACTGATCGATGAGAAGGCTCGCCAGAACCTGTTTGGTGCAACCCAATACGAAAAACGCTGAACCGCTGCTGGCGGCCCTGCTTTCACGGGTAAAATCGCGTCTTGTCGGAGCGTAGCGCAGCCTGGTAGCGCATCTGCTTTGGGAGCAGAGGGTCGCGAGTTCGAATCCCGCCGCTCCGACCATCCCACAAACAAGGCCCGTTCAGGGCCTTTTTTGTCTTGACCGTCTGTCCGTAGCTCAGTTGGATAGAGCAACAGCCTTCTAAGCTGTGGGTCGCAGGTTCGATTCCTGCCGGACAGGCCAATTGCATGCCCCTGATGATCGACAAACTCGCGCAGGGCGTAGAAGCCGACACATCTCGGCAAACAGTGGGCCCGACACAGTCCCTCCCCACCCAGACACGCCCCCGGAAAAACCCTCAATTCGGATCAAGAGGAAGTCAAACATGCGCTTTGATTCATATTTGATCGCCTTATCAGGGATTAACCTGAGTTGATGCACCAGTTGCATGCAACATAATGCATCAATCATGCAGGGGTGTCCGTTATGCTGTTCAGCACGGACACTGCCGTGTCCGGCATTCAAACACGAGGAGACTGTGATGCACACCAACCCCAACCGCCGCCATGTCCTGGCTCAGGGCGCCGCCCTCATGGGCGCCACCGCTTCCGGCTTGCTGCTGCCGCAGCATGTACTGGCCCAGAGCGGCAAGATTCGCGTCGGCTTCATGCTGCCCTACACCGGCACCTTTGCCCAACTGGGCGTAGCCATCGAAAACGGTGTGCGCATGGCCATCAACGAACAAGGTGGCAAGCTCGGTGGCCGCGAAATCGAATGGTTCAAGGTCGATGACGAGTCGGAGCCATCCAAAGCCATTGAAAACGCCAACAAACTGGTGCAGCGCGACAAGGTGGATGTACTGATCGGTACCGTCCACTCGGGTGTGCAGATGGGCATCCACAGGGTAGCGCGCGAAAGCGGCGTGCTCAGTCTGATCCCCAATGCCGGCGTGCACATGGCCACCCGCGCACAGTGCGCACCCAATGTGTTCCGCGCCAGCTTCACCAACAGCCAGCCCACCATGGCGCTGGGGGAGGCCATGGTCAAGCGTGGCCACAAGAAGGCCGTCTGGATCACATGGAAGTACGCTGCCGGTGACGAAGCCTACGAAGGCTTCAAGGAAAGCTACACCAAGGCCGGCGGCACCATCGTCAAGGAACTGGGCCTGCCCTTCCCCAACGTCGAGTTCCAGGCCCTTCTGACTGAAATCGCCGCGCTCAAGCCCGATGCCGTGGCCTGCTTCTTTGCCGGCGGTGGCGCAGCCAAGTTCATGAAGGACTATGCGGCTGCCGGCCTCAAGGACAAGATCCCGCTGTACGGCTCAGGCTTCCTGACCGAAGGCACGATCGAAGCCGCAGGCCCCGCTGCCGAAGGTGTGCTCTCCACCCTGCACTATGGCGACGGCATCGACACCAAGCGCAACAACGAGTTCCGCCTGAACTATGCCAAGACCTTCAAGATGCAGCCCGATGTCTACGCCGTACAGGGCTACGACACGGGCTTGCTGCTGATCCAGGGTGCCAACGCCGTCAAGGGAGACCTGAGCAAGAAAGCCGATCTCTACAAGGCCATGGAAGGCGCCACCATTGACAGCCCGCGTGGCAAGTGGACCATGAGCAAGGCGCATAACCCAGTGCAGGACATCTACCTTCGTCAGGTGGTCGGCAAGGAAAACAAGGTGATCGGCGTGGCGGCCAAGGCCCTGGCCGACTCGGGCGCAGGCTGCCGCCTGTGATCAGCTGCCAGCGTTGTTGACGCTGGCACTTACCCCTCTGGAAACGGCGGACCTGTTCCGCCGTTTCCACACCCGCCTTGCTTTTCTTGCGAAGAATCCGATGGATTTCGTCAACTTCCTTATCCAGCTGCTCAACAGCGTCCAGTACGGTCTGTTGCTGTTCATGCTGGCTGCCGGCCTCACCCTGATCTTCGGCATCATGGGTGTGGTCAATCTGGCACACGGCAGCTTCTACATGCTCGGCGCCTACCTGGCGTGGTCACTGGCCGGCATGCTGGGCAGCTTCACGCTGGCGATCTTGGTGGGTACAGCGCTGTCGGTGGCCTTTGGTCTGCTTCTGGAGAAAGTGCTGTTCCGACATTTCTACCACCGCGATCACCTCGATCAAGTGCTGCTGACCTTTGGCCTGATCTATGTGTTTGAGGAATTGCGCTCCATGCTCTGGGGTGACGATGTACACGGCCTGCAGGTGCCCGAGGCGCTGTCGGCCTCGATTCCCTTGACGGACACCCTCTCCTACCCGGTGTACCGCCTGTTCATGTCAGGCATCTGCCTGCTGCTGGCCCTGGGCCTGTATCTGCTCATTTCAAGGACCCGTCTGGGCATGAAGATCCGCGCCGGGGCCTTCAATCACGAGATGACCGAAGCGCTGGGCGTCAACATCAAGCTGATCCACGCCGTCGTATTTGCACTCGGCGTGGGCCTGGCTTCGATCGCCGGCATGATCGCGGCACCCGTCTCCAGCGTCTACCCGAACATGGGCGGGCAGGTGCTGATCATGTGCTTTGTGGTGGTGGTGATCGGCGGCATCGGCTCGGTGCGTGGCGCCCTCATTTCAGCACTCCTGGTGGGCCTGGTCGACACCTTCGGCAAAGTGCTCTTGCCTCAAGTCTCCGGCATGCTCGTGTATGTGCTGATGGCTGCGGTGCTGCTGTACAAGCCCGAAGGCCTTTTCAAGCAGTAAACGACCATGAGTGCTCCACAAATTCACATCGAAGCCCTGCCGCGCAGCGTCCAGCTGGTGTTGTTGCTGGGCCTGCTGGCCCTCGCAGCTTTCCCCTTCGTCGGCTCGGACTTCTACATGTCCATGGTCAACCGGATGATGATCCTCGCCATCTTTGCGATGAGCCTGGACCTGCTGCAGGGCGTGACTGGCCTCGTCTCGCTGGGCCACGCGGCCTACTTTGGCATCGCCGGCTACGCGCTGGCCTTCATCACACCGGCCAATGAACCCATCAGCCTGTACGCCAGCCTGCCGATGGCGGTCGGCGCTTCGGCCCTGGCTGCACTGATCATTGGCTTTCTGGTTGTACGCACCCATGGCATCTACTTCATCATGGTGACCATGGCCTTTGCACAGATGGTGTTCTACCTCTTCTTCGACAACAAGGCACTGGGGGGATCCGACGGCTTGTTCCTGAATTTCCGTCCGGACGCCGTGCTGATCGACCTGGAAAACAAGCGCGTGTTCTATTTCTTCACACTGGGCTGCCTGGTGGCCGTGTACTTTTTCTTGCGGCGCGTGTTGTGGAGCCCCTTTGGCCGATCGCTGGCGGGCATCCGGGTCAATGAGCACCGCATGCGCGCCCTCGGTTTTGGCACCTTCCGCCACAAGCTGGCTGCCTTCACGCTGGCCGGGGCGCTGGCGGGTCTGGCCGGATTTCTGTGGGCGGCGCAGACCGGCTTTGTGAACCCGGAACTCATGGGTTTTCACCTCAGCGCCCACGCGATCATGATGGTGATTCTGGGCGGCATGGGCAACTTTGCCGGCGCCATCATCGGTGCCTTCTCTTTTGAATACCTGCTGCACCTCTTCAAGGACCTGCCGGCGATCGGCAACTTCAACACCGGCAAGCACTGGCAGATGTGGATGGGCTTGTTCATTGTGGCCCTGGTGATCTTTGCCCCCAAGGGTATCCTGGGCCTGCTGACCCGCGCCTTCGCCAAGAAGGAGGCCAGCGATGACTGAAGGCAAAGTCCTGATGTCGGCCCAGGGCCTGACCAAGCGGTTTGGCGGTCTGGCTGCAGTGAACGATGTGTCGCTTGAGCTGTGGCACGGCAAGCTGCACGCCATCATTGGCCCCAACGGTGCGGGCAAGTCCACGCTGACCAACCTGCTCTCGGGCGATTTGCCGCCCACCAGCGGCAGCATCACGCTCGATGGCCACGACATCACCGGATGGACGCCCGAGAAAATCTCGCGCCACCGCCTGGGCCGAAGCTACCAGAAGACCAACATCTTCCGCACCTTCACGGTGTGGGACAACGTGCGTCTGGCCGCGCAGTCGCGTGCCCAGCCCAACCCCTTCAACCCGCTGGGCTGGCTGGGCAAGGCCGATGGCATGGCGGCGGTAAACGCCCGCGCCGAGCGTGCAGTTGAACTGGCCGGCCTGCAAAGTCGCCGCCACACCATCGCTGGCGCCGCCAGCCACGGCGAGCAGCGCCAGCTCGAAATCGCCATGACCCTGGCCACCGAGCCCGTCGTACTGCTGCTGGACGAACCGCTGGCCGGCATGGGCGTGGCCGAGGCCGAGCGCATGGTCGAGCTGCTGCTGCGCCTCAAGAAGGACCACGCCATGATGCTGGTCGAGCACGACATCGACGCCATCTTTGCGCTGGCCGATCACCTCACGGTGATGGTCAACGGCCAGGTGATTGCCAGCGACACACCGGAAACGGTCCGTGCCGATCGCAATGTGCAGGCCGCCTACCTGGGGGAACACTGACATGACCGCTCGCCCCCGAAGCGCCTTGGACGCCTCCCCCATCCGGGGGCGCTCCCAGCAGACTGGCGAAGCAAGCTCTGCGGGAGCACTTTCTGGCGCCCATGAACATCAGGAGTCACTGCATGTCTGAATGCCTCATCAAGGCCAGCGGCATCCACACCTATTACGGCGCGAGCCACATCCTGCGCGGCATCGACTTCACGATCGGACGCGGCGAGACGATTGGCCTGATGGGCCGCAACGGCATGGGCAAGAGCACCCTGCTCAAGTCCATCATGGGCATCGTGCCGCCGCGCAAGGGTACCCTCGAGATCAAGGGCCAGCCGATGAATGGCAGGCCGACCTTTGAGGTGGCACAGATGGGCATCGCCTATGTGCCCGAGGGCCGTGGCATCTTCGGCAACCTGAGCGTGGTCGAGAACCTGAAAATGGCCGCCCGCCCCGGCACCCGTGGACAGCGCGACTGGACCTACGAGCGCGTACTCGAGACCTTTCCGCGCCTGAAGGAACGCCTGGGCCATGGCGGCCAGCAACTCTCCGGCGGTGAACAGCAGATGCTGACCATCGGCCGCGCCCTCATGACCAACCCCGATGTGCTGATCCTCGATGAAGCCACCGAGGGCCTGGCGCCGCTGATTGCCCGCGAAATCTGGCGCATCTGCAGCGTCATCAAGGACAGCGGCATCAGTTCGGTCATCGTCGACAAGAACTGGAAACACGTCACCCAGATCACCGACCGCAACGTCATCCTGGTCAAGGGTGAGGTGGTGTTTGAAGGCTCTTCGGAGGCGCTGCACGCCGACCCGGGCGTGCTGGAGCAACATCTGGGGGTTTGAGTAAGGGCCACGCTTCGCTCGCAGTGACGAGCGGAAAAGCCTCGATCCCCACATTCAAAGAAGTGGTCTGAGTTCCCGTGCGGCCTCCAGCAACAGGGGCAACCATTTGCGTTGTACGGAAACGTCACTCAACGCATCGGCCGTCCCCACCACATTGAGCGCAGCCAGCGTACGGCCCTCCATATTGCGTAGCGGCACCGCCAGCGCATGGATGCCGAGTTCGTGCGCATCGCGGGCCAGGCACCAGTCGTACTGCCGCACCTTCTCGATCAGGGCCTTGAACGCTTTCGGATGGACCTCGGTCTGTGGCGTGATGCGAGGCAATTCTCGATCCTGAAGCCAGGCATTGAATTCGGCCCTGGGCAGATTGGCCAGCAGCACCCGCCCGGTGGACGTAGCATGGGCCGGCAACCGCGCACCCAGGTGCAGGCCGTAGGCCAGCGCCCGCACCGGCTCGGCGCTGCCCGCGCTGCGTGCCACGATCACGCCCTCGCCCCCGTCGAGCATTACCGCACTGAAAGCAGCCTGTGTCTGTGCCGCCAGGCGGTTGAGCGTGGGCTGCAGTGTGCGTGGCAGCCGAGAGGTGGCCATGTAACTGCCGGCGAAGCGCAGTACACGCGGCGAAAGCCAGTAGTGCGAGCCGTCGCTCTCCAGATACCCCAGTTCAGCCAGCGTGAGCAGATGCCGCCTCGCCGCAGCGCGTGTGATGCCGGTGCGCTGCGCCGCCAGCGTGGCATTGAGCCGCTGGCGTTCGGTATCGAACGCTTCGAGAACCGCCAGGCCTTTGGCCAGGCCCTCGATGTAATCGGATTTGGCGATGTTCATACGCGGTTTGACAAGCATCAATTTGCGCGATGATCGCGCAATCAATCGAATGATCGCACATTTCGTGGAGGCCGGTGCCATGAGGGAAGCAGGCTTTGCCTAAGCTCCTGGCATTGTTTCAAGCCTGTCCCCGACCACTTTCTGGAGATTTTTCATGACCAAAGCCACCCGCACACAGGTCGCCATCATCGGCGCAGGCCCCTCGGGTCTGCTGCTGGGCCAGCTGCTGTACAAGGCCGGCATCGACGCCATCATCCTCGAACGTCAGACTGGCGACTATGTGCTCTCCCGCATTCGGGCCGGTGTGCTCGAACAGGTCAGCATGGACCTGCTCGATGAAGCCGGCGTCGGCCAGCGCATGCACAAGGAAGGCCTGGTCCACAGCGGCTTTGACCTGCTCTTCAAGGGCGAGCGCCACCGCATCGACATGAACCAGCTCACCGGCGGCAAGAACGTGATGGTCTACGGTCAGACCGAAGTCACGCGCGACCTGATGGACGCCCGCCAGTCGCTCGGTCTGCCCACTGTGTACGAAGCGAACCATGTGCAGATCCACGACTTCGAGACCGCCAAACCGCTCGTCACTTACGACAAGGACGGTGTCACCCACAGCATTGAATGCGACTTCATTGCCGGGTGTGATGGCTTTCATGGCGTGTGCCGCGCCAGCGCGCCCAAGGACAAGATCCGCGAATACGAAAAGGTCTACCCCTTTGGCTGGCTCGGGCTGCTCTCGGACACGCCGCCGGTGCACCACGAACTGATCTATGTGAACAGCCCGCGCGGTTTTGCCCTGTGCTCGCAGCGCAGCGCCACCCGCAGCCGCTACTACCTGCAGGTGCCACTGACCGACAAGGTCGAAAACTGGAGCGACGAGGCTTTCTGGGAAGAACTGCGGCACCGACTGGACCCTGAAGCCCGCACCCAGCTGGTCACCGGCCCCAGCATCGAGAAAAGCATTGCCCCGCTGCGCAGCTTCGTGACCGAGCCGATGCGCTTTGGCCGCATGTTCCTCGCCGGTGACGCCGGCCACATCGTGCCCCCCACGGGCGCCAAGGGCCTGAACCTGGCCGCCACCGACGTGAAGTACCTCTCTACCGCCCTGATCGAGTACTACAAGGAAAACTCCGAAGCCGGCATCGACAGTTACTCCGAGCGCTGCCTGCGTCGCATCTGGCGCGCCGAGCGCTTCTCGTGGTGGTTCACCAGCCTGATGCACCATTTTCCGGAGAACGGAGACATCGGTCAGAAGTTCCAGGAAGCCGAACTCGATTACCTCATCCACAGCGAGGCCGGTGCGCGCACCATGGCGGAGAACTACGTCGGCCTGCCGCTGGACTTTGGCGACCGCTGACTCAGCGCATCCGCGGTGACAAGGGCCGCGGGGATCGCATCCTGCAGCCCTGGATAATTTGGGCCATCGACAAACTCACTTTCGTGCACCATGGCCCATCCCCAAGCTCTTCGCGGCGTTCGCGTCGTCAGCCTTGCCCTCAACCTGCCCGGCCCGGCGGCGCTGCGCCGTCTGGCCGACATGGGTGCACGTTGCACCAAGGTCAACCCGCCTGCAGGCGACCCGATGCAGCACTACACGCCGGACGGCTACCAGCAGCTGCACCAAGGCATCAAGGAAATCGCGCTGGACCTCAAGGACAGCCAAGGCCAGGCCGCGCTGCACAAGCTGCTGGCGCAGACCGACATCCTGTTGACCTCGTTCCGTCCATCGGCGTTGAACAAGCTGGGACTGGGCTGGAAAGCGCTGCACAAGCAATACCCTGCCCTCAGCCTGGTCCAGGTGGTGGGGGCACCCGGCACGCTGGCCGAAATTCCCGGCCATGACCTGACCTACCAGGCCGAAGTCGATCTGGTGCCTGACATGGCACTGCCCGCCAGCCTGTTTGCGGACATGGGGGGCGCCCTCATGGCCAGTGAAGCCGCACTGCAGGCCACGCTGCTGAAAAAGACCACCGGTAAGGGCACGCTGCACGAAGTGGCCCTGAGCACCGCAGCGGCCTGGCTGGCGTTGCCACGCCAATGGCAGATGACGACGCCCAAAGGCCCGGTGGGGGGGGCGCATGCCGGCTACCGCATCTACCCCTGCAAGAATGGCCGAGTGGCGCTGGCGGCGCTGGAGGCCCACTTTGCGCAGCGTTTGTGCGAAGCCGCAGGCGTGAACATCGCCCACCCGGTCAAGGACCTCTTCAAGCCGGCGGTTCACAAGGCGATCGAAACCTTTGTGGCCGGCAAGACCCGCAAGGAACTGGACGCCCTGGCCGAAGCCAGGGACATCCCCCTGCTGACCATGAAGTGAGGCGGGACGCTCTGGCGTCCGCAGGCGTCAGGTCCGCGCCGGCAGCACGGTGCCCCAGCACTCTCCGAAGCCGATGCGTGCGGCATCGGGCTTCTCGCACCAGCCCCGCAACACCACGGCATCCCCATCTTCAAGGTAGGTGCGACGCTCGCCACCGGGCAGCTGGATCGGATTCTTGCCCCCCTGGGTCAGCTCGATCAGCGCTGCCGCCTGATCCAGCGACGGACCCGACAAGGTGCCACTGCCCAACAGATCGCCGGGCTGCAGGTTGCAGCCATTGACGGTGTGGTGCGCCACCATCTGCGCCACCGTCCAGTAAGCATGGCGGTAACTGGTGCGGCAAATCTGGGCATCGGCCTGCCCTGCTGCACGCATCTTGTCGGTCAGCAGACCGACCTGCAGCTGAATGTCCAGCGCACCAGCGGCACTGTTGGCTTCGCTGTCCAGATAGGGCAAGGGTTGCGGATCCTCTGCGGCACGTACAAAGGGCACACGGTACGGCGCCAGCGCCTCCAGCGTCACGATCCATGGAGAAATGGTGGAGGCGAAATTCTTGGCCAGGAACGGTCCCAGTGGCTGGTATTCCCACCCCTGGATATCGCGGGCGGACCAATCGTTGAGCAGACAGATGCCAAACACATGGTTTTCCGCATCGCCCATGTCGATCGATTCACCCTGTGCGTTGCCATGACCGATGAACACGCCCAGCTCGAGCTCGATGTCCAGTCGTTGGGTAGGGGCCAGCACCGGCGCCTCTGCATCGGGCGACTTGAGCTGGCCCTTGGGGCGAACAAAAGCCTGACCTGAAATCCCGATGCTCGATGCGCGGCCGTGGTAGCCAATGGGGACCCATTTGTAGTTGGGCAACAGCGGGTTGTCGGGACGGAACTGCTTGCCGATATTCGTAGCATGGTGCACCGAGGTGTAGAAGTCGGTGTAGTCGCCAATCTGCGCGGGCACGGCGTATTCGACCTTGGACTGCGGCACCAGGCAGGTCTGCACAGACGACACCACCTCTGTGGCAGCACCGTCACGGAGCAATTCAAACAGGCCATGCCTCAATGCCTTCCAGGCGGCAGGCCCCATGGCCATCAGGGCATTCAGGCGTGACTGCGCACCAGCCAGCGCGGCCTCGGCAGCCAACCCTTGCAGGCATCCGGCCTGAACCAGGCGGGCCAGGTCAACAACCTGATCGCCGATGGCCACACCGCCACGGAAGGTTTCGTCTGAGCCCTTGACGCGGAAAACGGCAAACGGAAGATTCTGGATCGGAAAGTCGCCGCCACTCTGGTTGGCGGACGCCAGCCAGCTGCGGGCGGCCGGATCATGGGTGTGGTTCAGCATCTTGTTCATGCCGTCATGCTGCCGTCATGCATCCAGGCTGCCTGACGAGGCGCGCGCTTGGTCTGACTCCACTCTTCAAGCATGTCCCACTTCACCTCGTCGAGCATCTGCATCATCTTGGGCGTACCGCAATCCCAGGCGAGCTCGAGGCGGTGGCCATTGGGGTCAAAGAAATAGATCGACTTGAAGATCGTGTGGTCGGTCGGACCCACGACTTCGATGCCCGAGGCCTCCAATTTCGTCTTGGTGTTGACCAGATCCTCGTAGGATTTCACTTTGAGCGCCAGGTGCTGCACCCAGGCAGGCGTGTTCTCGTCACGTCCCATGGGTTTCTGATTGGGCAGTTCGAAAAAGGCCAGGATGTTGCCATCACCCGCGTCCATGAAGATGTGCATGTAGGGGTCTGGCGCCTTGGTCGACGGCACTTCGTTCTCGGCAATCGCCAGCACGAACTTCATGCCCAGGTGTTTCTCGTACCACTGAACGGTTTCCTTGGCATCCTTGCAACGGTAAGCGACGTGATGGACTTTCTGGACAAGCATGGGTTTTCTCCTGTGGTCTGAAGCAGTCTGGCGATTGGAGCCTGCTTCGATATATTATTCAAGCGGTTTTTTCTTATAGATTTATTGGAATACCAGATGAATTTCACTTTGCGGCAGTTGCGAGCCTTTCTGGCGCTGGCGCGTACAGGCAGCTTCACGCTGGCGGCAGAAAGTCTCTACATCACCCAATCGGCGCTCAGCGGCCTGATCAAGGATCTGGAGCAGACTCTGGGAGCCAAGCTGGTCGATCGCAGCACCCGCAAGGTTTATCTGTCTGATACCGGTGAAAGGCTCTACCCCATGCTGGAGGCGGCGGTCAACGATCTGGACGATGTGATGCGCCGCGCCATCGACCCGCAAACACTGCAGTCAGGCCTGGTCCGCGTGGCTGCGTCCCAATTGCTGGCATCGACGCTGCTGCCGCAACTCATTGCGGAATATCAGAAGCAACACCCCACCAGTCGGGTCAAGCTGGTAGACGCCCCGGTGGAAGATGTGATGGCCCGTGTTTTCTCCGGTGAAGTGGAACTGGGCATTGGTCCGGAACGCGAACCCAATTCGGATATCACATCGAGTCGCTTGTTTGACGGCCCTTTCATGGCTGTTTTTCCACCTGATCATCCGTTGGAAAAGTTCAAGCGTCTGCGCTGGTCACAGCTGGGCAGCCATCCCGTCATCACACTTCAGGGGCAATTCACTGAACGGCTGATCCAGGACTTGCGTAAACACGACCCCAATGTGAACTTCAGTCCCGCCACCGAAGTCGCCTACATGGCCACTGCCTTGTCGATGGTCAAGGCCGGCATGGGCGTGGCCTTGTGTATACCTTACGCGGCCTCGCTGGTGGAACTCTATGGCCTGCAAATGAAGCCGATCGATCAACCGCAAGTGCACCGCAGCTTTGAGGTGTTCACGCGCAGGGGACGATCCCTGTCACCATCGGCACAGGCCTTTCTGGATTTCATCGGCCCCAGAATACGGTCCATGCCGTACCTGCGATAAGCCTGTAGGCACCAGAAAACCAAAAAGCCCATGAGACGAATCTCACGGGCTTTGTTCTGGCGGAAACGGAGGGATTCGAACCCTCGATGAGGCTCTACACCCCATACTCCCTTAGCAGGGGAGCACCTTCGGCCACTCGGTCACGTTTCCAAAGTGGATGGATTATAGCTCAGGCCTGATCCAGATCGAAGGCCTTGTGCAGGGCGCGCACAGCCAGTTCCATGTATTTTTCGTCGATCACGACCGAGGTCTTGATTTCGGAGGTGGAGATCATCTGGATGTTGATGCCTTCTTCGCTCAGCGCGCGGAACATCTTGCTGGCCACGCCCACATGGCTGCGCATGCCGATGCCCACGATGGAGACCTTGCAGATCTTGGGGTCGCCCACGATTTCGCTGGCGCCCAGGGCCGGCAGCACCTTGTCCTTGAGCAGGTCGGTGCAGCGGGCGTAATCGTTGCGGTGCACGGTGAAACTGAAGTCGGTCTTGCCGTCCTTGCTCAGGTTCTGGATGATCACATCGACTTCGATGTTGGCGTCGGCCACAGCGCCCAGGATCTGGTATGCGATACCAGGCTTGTCGGGCACACCCAGCACGGAAATTTTGGCTTCGTCGCGATTGAAAGCGATGCCGGAGACAACGGCTTGTTCCATTTGTTCGTCTTCCTCAAAAGTGATCAGGGTGCCAGACTTGGCTTCTTCGTTCAGGTCGATGTCCCAGGGCGTGAAGCTCGAGAGCACGCGCATGGGCACCTTGTACTTGCCAGCGAACTCCACCGAGCGGATCTGCAGGACCTTGGAGCCCAGGGACGCCATTTCCAGCATCTCTTCAAAGCTCACCTTGTTCAGACGACGGGCTTCCGGCACGACACGCGGGTCGGTGGTGTAGACGCCATCCACATCGGTGTAGATCAGGCATTCGTCGGCCTTCATGGCAGCCGCCACGGCCACGGCGGAGGTATCGGAGCCACCACGGCCCAAGGTGGTGATGTTGCCGCCCTCGTCCACCCCCTGGAAGCCGGTGATGATGACCACCTTGCCGGCAGCCAGATCGGCACGCACGCGCGCATCGTCGATCGATTCAATGCGGGCCTTGGTGTAGGCGTCGTTGGTCTTGATGGCGACCTGCCAGCCAGCGTAGCTGACGGACGGCATGCCTTCGGCCTGCAGCGCAATGGCCAGCAGGGCCGAGGAGGCCTGCTCGCCAGTTGATGCAAGCATGTCGAGTTCGCGGTTGTAGGCGCTGTCGGTCCTGGACGGGGCCAGTTCCTTGGCCAGGCCGAGCAAACGGTTGGTTTCGCCGCTCATGGCGCTGGGCACAACCACCATCTGGTGGCCGGCGCGCGCCCATTTGGCCACGCGCTTGGCGACGTTGCGGATGCGCTCGGTCGAGCCCATCGAGGTACCGCCGTATTTATGAACAATCAAAGCCATTTGGATGTCTTTTAGGGATGAGTCACAGCCGTTGCCGCAGGACCAAAGGCTGTAAGGGTCTGATTCGGGCGTGCGCCCGGCAAAGCCTAGGGATTGTACCAACCGGTGCCGCTGGCCTGAGCCTCAAAGAGGCCGCCAGCGCAAAGACGCGCCGTCGCGTTCCAGCATCCCCGCGCCCACCTTGAGCTGGAGACGATGTCCACGGGTGGTGCAGTCTGCAATCTGGGCCTGCAGCTCGCGCAACTGAGCAGTGCTGGGTGTCGTGGCATGCGTTCGCTTCAGCCAAAGACGCAGGACTTGGGCCTGCCGAGTGGGCGACAAGGCCTGCAAGGCGGTCAATGCAGGTGGTGTTCCCACTGCTTGCCAGTCCTGCTCGGCCAGCGCATCCAGCAACTGCTGAGACTGGGCAATGTGGCTCATGCTGCGTGCAAAGGTGTCGCGGAACGCTGGCAAAGCCGCTTCGAGCGCGGGCAGCACAAGGGCGCGGATGCGGTTGCGTGTGAAGTTCTGATCCTGATTGCTGGGGTCTTCGACCCACGCTTGTCCACGCAGACGCAACCACTCGCGCAAGTCGGCGCCAGCGACCTGCAGCCACGGACGGTGCCACTGCAAACCCAGCCGCTGCCAGCGCGCAGGCATGCCCGCCAATCCAGGCAAGCCACTACCGCGGGACAAGGCAATCAGCAGAGTTTCGATCTGGTCATCGGCATGCTGGGCCACCGCCACATCGGC
>Ga0255165_1000302_pt1 | contig 18496 bp, 21 predicted proteins | sample Atl_Cont_RepB_8d_FD_183182 | JGI IMG/M metagenome (GOLD analysis project Ga0255165, IMG submission 183182) | Freshwater microbial communities from Altamaha River, Georgia, United States - Atl_Cont_RepB_8d | ecosystem: Environmental > Aquatic > Freshwater > River | place: USA: Georgia | collected... | reverse complement strand
CGATGCGCTGGCCGGCAAGCTGCTGGCCAAGATCCTGAAGCTGCGCATCTTTTCCGATGAAGCCGGCAAGATGAACCGCAGTGTGCAGGACGTGGGCGGCGGTCTGCTGGTGGTCAGCCAGTTCACGCTGGCGGCCGATGTGTCGGGCGGTAACCGACCGAGCTTCACCCAGGCGGCCGCGCCCGACGAGGGCAGAAGGCTCTACGAATACTTTGTGGACCAAGCCCGTGCAGCGCATCCGGTGGTGCAGACAGGGCGCTTTGCGGCCGACATGAAGGTGTCACTGCTCAATGACGGGCCGGTGACGATTCCGATCCGCATGACAGCGTGAAGGGGACCCCGCCGATAATCGGGGCATGACTTCTTCTCCCACGTCTTCGGACGGCTTTGGCGCGCTGCGCCTGTCTTCGGCAGCCCTCACCAATCTCGAGCAACTGGGCTACACCCGGATGACGCCCATTCAGGCGGCCAGCCTGCCCATCACGCTGGCGGGGCAAGACCTGATCGCGCAGGCCAGCACTGGTAGCGGCAAGACAGCGGCCTTCGGTTTGCCCTTGATAGAGCGCCTGCAAGCAGCTGGCGTCCCCGGTGCGGCTGTGCAAGGTGTGGTGCTCTGCCCCACGCGCGAACTCGCCGATCAGGTCACACAGGAAATCCGGCGTCTGGCGCGGTCACGCCCCAATGTGAAAGTGGTGACCCTGTGCGGCGGCGTGGCCCTGCGCGGGCAGGTGCAAAGCCTGGAGCACGGTGCCGACATCGTGGTGGGCACGCCGGGCCGCATCCTGGACCATCTCGAGCGTAGCTCACTCAGTCTGTCTGCGGTGAATACCTTGGTGCTCGATGAAGCCGACCGCATGCTGGACATGGGCTTCTTGGACGACATCGCCAAGGTGGTGCGCCAGTGCGCCAAGGACCGGCAGACCCTGCTGTTTTCGGCCACCTACCCCGAGGGCATCGACAAGCTGGCCGCGCAATTCATGCGTGCGCCGCAGACGGTGAAAGTCGAGGCTCTGCATAGCGCACACAAGATCCGGCAGATTTTTGTGGAGGTGGGGGAGTCCGAGCGTCTGCACGCGGTGTCCATTCTGCTGGCGCATTTCCGGCCCGAGCGGACCCTGGCGTTCTGCAACACCAAGCAGCAATGCCGTGACCTGGTCGAGGTGCTGCAGGCCCAGGGCTATGTGGCGCTGGCGCTCTACGGCGAGCTGGAGCAGCGCGAGCGCGACCAGGTGCTGGTGCAGTTTGCCAACCGCAGCAGTTCTGTGCTCGTGGCCACCGATGTGGCGGCGCGCGGGCTGGATGTGGAAGGGCTGCAGGCGGTCATTAACGTGGACGTGACGCCCGACCCCGAGGTGCACATCCATCGCATCGGTCGCACCGGGCGGGGCGATGCCGAAGGTCTGGCCATCACACTGGCCAGCATGGATGAGATGGGGCGGGTGGGTCGCATTGAGCAGTTGCAGGGGCGCGAGTCGCAATGGCAGGCGCTGGACAGTTTCAAGCCTGCTGCAGGCGGGCGTTTGTTGCCGCCGATGCGCACGCTGCAGATCGTCGGTGGCCGCAAGGAGAAGATCCGGCCGGGTGATGTGATGGGGGCGCTGGCCGGTGAGTGTGGCTTGACCCGCGAGCAGGTGGGCAAGATCAATGTGAACGAGTTCTCGACCTATGTGGCGGTCGAGGCCGAGCTGGCACAGAACGTGGCGGTTGCGCTGGGCAAAGGGAAGATCAAGGGGCGCTCGGTGAAGGTTCGCTTGCTCTGACCTGTACTTTTTGCGGACGCCGGCTGGGGATGGGATGCGGCGGGCTCCTCAGAAGCCGCTTCGCGTCACACATCGTCGCCCGCCGCATCACATTCCCAGCCTCGGTGGTCATGACCGAGGTACTTCGGCCAATGCACCCCAGACAGACACCTCACAACGCTGAATTCAGCGATAAGGGTTCTTGACCCCCAAGCCCGCCAGAATATCGACCTCGTAGGTCTCCATCTCTTCGGCATCCGCCTCAGAGGTCTCATGGTCCCAGCCCTGGGCGTGCAAGGTCCCGTGCACCAGCAGGTGCGCGTAATGCGCGGCCAGAGTCTTACCTTGTTCCTTGGCCTCACGGGCCACCACCGGCGCGCACAGCACCAGGTCGGCCATCACCACCGGTGCTTGCGCATAGTCGAAGGTCAGCACATTCGTGGCGTAGTCTTTTTGCCGGTAAGCCTTGTTGAGTTCGCGGCCTTCGTCTTCACCAACGATGCGTACGGTGATTTCTGCGTCGGCGTCCAGGGCATGGCGGATGCAGCGGGTCACCGTGTGGCGGGGCAGGGCGGCGCGGTGGCGTGCGGCGTAGGGGATGTCGCCGAATTGCAGCGAAAGCTGAAGTTGTTTCAGTGCCATGGTCAGTCTGCTGTTTTGCGTCGGGGCGCGCTGCCCTGGGCGTCATAGGCGTCCACGATGCGCGCCACCAGCGGGTGGCGGACCACGTCGGCAGTCGTGAAGCGGGTGAAGGCTATGCCCTTGACGCGCTTGAGCACCCGCTCCGCATCAATCAGGCCGCTCATCTGGCCTTTGGGCAGATCGATCTGGCTCACGTCGCCGGTGATCACCGCTTTGGCGCCAAAGCCGATGCGGGTGAGGAACATCTTCATCTGCTCGACGGTGGTGTTCTGGGCTTCGTCCAGGATCACGAAGGCGTTGTTGAGTGTGCGCCCGCGCATGAAGGCCAGCGGCGCAATTTCCAAGGCGTTGCGCTCGAACGCTTTTTGTACCCGCTCGAAGCCCATCAGGTCGTACAGCGCGTCATACAGCGGGCGCAAGTACGGGTCCACTTTTTGCGACAGGTCGCCCGGCAAAAAGCCCAGGCGCTCACCGGCTTCGACCGCCGGGCGGGTCAGCACGATGCGCTGCACCGCCGAGCGCTCCAGGGCGTCGACCGCGCAGGCCACGGCCAGGTAGGTCTTGCCGGTACCGGCCGGGCCGATGCCGAACGTGATGTCGTGGCCGGCGATGTTGTCCAGATACACCGACTGGCCGGGCGTGCGGGCCTTGAGGTCGGCGCGGCGGGTATGCAACTGCTGGGCGCCGTTCTCGTCTTCGTCCAGTGCCGAATCGCCGGCCAGCATCAGTTGGACCATGTCGGCGGCAATCGGCCGGTCGGCACGTTCGTAGAGGGCCTGCAGCAGCTCCATGGCGCGCTGGGCCTGCGCCTTGGGGCCGTCGACCTTGAACTGCTCATGCCGATGCGCAATGCTGACCTGCAGCCCGGCTTCGATGCTGCGCAGGTGCGCGTCCATCGGGCCGCACAGGTGTGACAGGCGGGTGTTGTTGTGCGGGGTGAAGGTGTGGCGAACGATCAAGGGATAATCCGGAAAGCCGTGCAAATTGCACGACAAGTTTAGCGTGCCCCTTCTGAAGGCCAGGCTTTGCAGATGCCCGTCTCTGAGAGATGCCTCACCTGCTGTCACTGCGAGCGAAGCGCGGCAGTCTCGTTGGGCTCAGGGGTCACCACGCTGCCCGCGCGATGACACGAAACTCGGAACACCATGATCGGCAAACTCACCGGCACACTCAGCGACAAGAACCCGCCCGAAGTCATCGTGGATTGCCACGGTGTGGGCTACGAGGTGAATGTGCCCATGAGCACCTTCTACAACCTGCCGGCCACCGGTGAAAAGGTCAGTTTGCTGACCCACTTTGTGGTGCGCGAGGATGCCCAGATCCTTTACGGTTTTGGCACCGTGGCCGAGCGCGAGGCTTTTCGCCAGTTGATCAAAATTTCGGGTGTCGGGCCACGCACCGCGCTGTCCGTGCTGTCGGGCATGAGCGTGACCGAGCTGTCACAGGCCGTGACCAGCCAGGAAGCCGGCCGCCTGGTCAAGGTGCCGGGCATCGGCAAGAAAACCGCCGAGCGCCTGCTGCTCGAACTCAAGGGCAAGCTGGGCGCTGACATCGGTGCACCCGCAGCTGCTGTGGGCGATGCGCAGGGCGACATCCAGCAGGCGCTGGTGGCGCTGGGCTACAGCGACAAGGAAGCCGCCGCTGCCCTCAAGGGCCTGCCCCAGGACGTGGGGGTGAGCGAGGGCATCAAGCTGGCGCTCAAGGCGCTGGCCAAGTAAAAGACCACCATGCTCCCACGTTCATCACTTCGTGTATTGACTGCCCCCCGAGGGGGTGAGGCCGCCTTTGGGGCGGCCCGGCAGGAGGCCTGCGCATGAGCATCAAGACCGACGATTTTGGTTTGCCACCATCGCCGCGTGAATCCACGCGTGTGGTGTCGGCCGCTCCCGTGTCCAACAGCGAAGAAGCGATCGAGCGCGCCCTGCGGCCCAAACAGCTTGAAGAGTATGTGGGCCAGGCCAAGGTGCGCGAGCAGCTGGAAATTTTCATTGGCGCCGCCAAAAAGCGCGAGGAGCCGCTGGACCATGTGCTGCTGTTTGGCCCGCCGGGTCTGGGCAAGACCACGCTGAGCCACATCATCGCTGCCGAGCTGGGTGTGAACTTGCGCCAGACCAGCGGCCCGGTGCTCGAAAAGCCCAAGGACCTGGCGGCACTGCTGACCAACCTCGAGCGTAACGACGTGCTCTTCATCGACGAGATCCACCGTCTGTCGCCGGTGGTCGAGGAAATCCTGTACCCCGCGCTGGAGGACTACCAGATCGACATCATGATCGGCGAAGGCCCGGCGGCGCGCAGCATCAAGCTCGACCTGCAACCGTTCACCTTGGTGGGCGCGACCACGCGTGCTGGCATGCTGACCAATCCGCTGCGCGATCGTTTTGGCATCGTGTCGCGGCTGGAGTTCTACACACCCGAAGAGCTCTCGCGCATCGTCACCCGCAGCAGCGGCCTGCTCAAGGCACCGATCGACGCCGAAGGCTCGTTCGAGATCGCGCGCCGCTCACGCGGCACGCCCCGCATTGCCAACCGCCTGCTGCGCCGGGTGCGCGACTACGCCGAGGTAAAGGGCGACGGCCGCATCACCCGGGTCATGGCCCAGGCGGCACTGGCCATGCTGGACGTGGACCCCGAAGGCTTCGACCTGATGGACCGCAAGCTGCTTGAGGCGGTGATCCACCGCTTTGACGGCGGGCCGGTCGGGCTGGACAACATCGCGGCGAGCATTGGCGAAGAATCGGGCACGATCGAAGACGTGATCGAGCCCTACCTGATCCAGCAGGGCTTCCTGCAGCGCACCCCGCGCGGACGCATCGCCACGCTGGCGGCCTTCCGGCATCTGGGGGTGGCTCCACCCAAGACGGCGGGCGGGCTGTTCAACGAGTGACCAGCGGGATGTGTCGCGAGTGCCTGTTTGTCATTCTCGGGCTTGACCCGAGGATCTATGGATTCCTTGGTCAAGCCTGGGAATGACAAAGACTTTGATCAAGAACCTGATCAGGTGCTCGTTTCGTCCCTTGAGCGATTTTCCAGATGGGTGGTGTCTGCCCAGCCCACCAGGCTCAGCCCCTGGGGCGTCCACAGCAGCCGGTTGACGGCCGTGTTGGGCAACAGCCAGGTGCGCGGGGCCTGCAGGTCGAGCCGGGTGGCAGCGCGGTAGAGCACGTCCATCACGCCGCCATGGGCCACCAGCACGATCTGCTCGCCCATGTGCTGTGCAGCCAGCCCATTCACCGTCACCAGCACGCGTTCGCGCAGCGCGATCAGTGATTCGCCTGCGCCGGGCGGCGTCCATTCGGGGGTGCGCTTGCGCCAGTGGTGGGCGTGTTCGGGCAGTTCGGCCTCGATTTCGGCGAAGGTGCGACCCTGAAAGTCGCCAAAAGAACGTTCGCGCAGACCCGTGTGGGCGGTCACTGCGAGCCCCACGGCCTCGGCAATCGTCTGGGCTGTCACATGGGCGCGGGCCAGGTCGCTGGCGTAGATGGCGTGAACCTCGTCCCGCTCGGCGAGGGCCTGGGCCAGCCAGCGGGCCTGCTGCAGGCCGGTAACGTTGAGCGGAATGTCCAGGTGCCCCTGGATGCGGGTGTCGACATTCCAGGCGGTCTCGCCATGGCGGATGGCGAGGATGCGGGTGGCTTGCATGTTCAGCGCGGGATCTCGATGTTCACCCGTTGCGGACCGGCGGGCGGGTTCGGGAAGTTGGCCAGAGCCGCCTTGAACAGGGTGGCAAAAATGGTGGTGCTGTCGCTCCAGGGCCCGCTGTGGCTGGCCCGGGTTTCGTAGACCACCTGACCGGAGCGCAGGTCACGCAGGATCAGGCTGACCTCGCGCTGGTAATGGGTAGGTGGCGGAAAACGCATGCCCATGCCGAAACCGACACCAGAGCCCCAGTGCACGCCGCGCCCGATCGAAATGCTGCCGTAGGGGCCTGGGTAGGGGTAGCCCCAGGGATCGGCCAGGTACTGTGTGCCCTGAAACCCCACCAGCACACTGATTTGCGCAGCCGCATCGTCACGCACCAGACCCACCGCGGTCAGCGCCTGCTGCGCCTGCTGCTCGGCCAGACCGGCTTCGGGGTTGTTGATTTGCGAGGGCAGGCGCTCGAAACGGTACTTGGCGCCCTGCAGCTGTACACCCGGTGGCACATTGGCCACAGCCTGCACCTGGCTGTCGACCACGCGCATGCCCGCGCAACCGGTGAGCAGGGCGGCCAGTGTCAGGGTGAGCAGGGTGGCAAGGCGTTGCATGGTGTCAATTCATCGAGATGACCTGGAGGCCAGGCAGCGAGGCTTCGGTGAATTCTTCCTCATCGAACGCCTTGTCGCCTGCCTCGTCGGCAATTCCGGTGATCTGCAGGTTTTTGAAGTCGTGCAAATTGGCATCCATCAGGTGTGAAGGCACCACGTTCTGCAGGGCGGCGAACATGTTCTCGATGCGGCCGGGGTGTTTTTTCTGCCACTCGCGCAGCATGTTGCCCACCACCTGACGCTGCAGGTTTTCCTGGCTGCCGCACAGGGTGCACGGGATGATGGGGAACTGTCGGTGCGTGGCCCAACGCTGCAGGTCGGTTTCGGCCACATAGGCCAGCGGACGGATCACCATGAACTCGCCGTTGTCGCTGACCAGCTTCGGCGGCATGCCCTTGAGTTTGCCGCCGAAGAACATGTTGAGGAAGAAGGTCTGCAGCATGTCGTCGCGGTGGTGGCCGAGCGCGAGCTTGTTGCACTTGAGCTCGCGCGCCACGCGGTACAGGATGCCGCGGCGCAGGCGCGAGCACAGACTGCACATGGTCTTGCCTTCGGGGATCTTGTCCTTGACGATGGAGTAGGTGTCCTGCGTCTCGATGTGGAACTCGACGCCCAGGTTCTTCAGGTAATTGGGCAGCACCTCTGCCGGAAAGCCCGGCTGCTTCTGGTCGAGATTGACCGCCACGAGCGTGAAGTCCACCGGGGCACGGGCCTTCATCTTCATCAGGATGTCTAGCATGCCGTAGCTGTCCTTGCCGCCGGACATGCAGACCATGATGCGGTCACCTGCTTCGATCATGTTGAAGTCCGAGATCGCCTGGCCGACCTGCCGGCACAGGCGTTTTTCGAGCTTGTGGGTTTCGCGCTCGATCTTGGCGGCCTTGGCGGCGTCTGGCGTTTCGGCCTCGATCCAGGTGTGTTCAACGGTTTCGTTCATGGGGTTCACCACTGTCCGGTTTCCATGCGAATGGCCACTTCGCAATCGTCAAAAATTTCGAGCTTGGCAATCTTCACCCGCACGCCCAGCACGCCGGGCAGTTGCATCAGGCGGTGGGTGAGCTTGCCGATCAGGGTTTCGAGCAGGTTCACATGCTCGGCGGTGCACTCGTCGATGATGATCTTGCGCACCTTGCGGTAGTCCAGCACATGCGTGATGTCGTCATCGCTGGGCAAGAGCGGCTGCGTGCCCAGGTTCAGCTCGGTATCGACCTGGATCGGCTGCGGTGCGGTCTTTTCGTGCTCGAGGATGCCCAGGTTGGCGTCGAAGCGCAGCCCGGTGAGTGAGAGGATCTGGACGCCGCGGTTCAGCATGGCTGCGCTCCGCCGGGCCGCCCCAAGGAGCTCAGGGCCCCCTCGGGGGGCAGCGAGTACACGAAGTGACGAGCGTGGGGGCTCATAGTTCACTTTCTTGTTTGATGCGGATGATTTCCACGCCCACGCCTTCGCAGTCGGGGTACACATCGGGCTTGCAGCTCGACAGGCGCACGGCCTGCACGCCCGGATGGGCGATCAGTTCGGCCATCAGGTCGTCGCACAGGGTTTCCTGCAGCACGATGTGGCCGCGCGCCACGCGCCGGGCGATGACTTCGCGCACGTAGTCGTAGTCCACCACCTCGGCCAGGTCGTCGCGGGTGGGCGTGGTGCCGTCCAGCGGCACGAACAGCTCCACATTGAAGACGATGCGCTGGGGGGCGTGCTTTTCAAAGTCGTGCGCGCCGATGCGCACATCCACCACATGGTTGCGCAGGAACAGGCGCCGGCACGTCAAGGCCAGGGAAGACAAGGGATCGCTCATGGGGAAGGCTTCTCGTCAATGGAAAACATCACATCGCGTGCCAGCGGCACCAGATGCTGGCCGTTGTCCACGCACAGCGTGCTGCCGGTGATGCAGGGGTTGGACGCCAGAAACAGGCAGGTGGCGGCCACCTGGGACGGGTCGATCGGCTCGCGCAGCAGATTGATGCGGCTGGCGCGGTCGAAGTTCTCCTGCGTTTGCGGACCGCTCAGGAACATCAGGCCTGGCGCCACGCCGCACACCCGCAGCGCGGGCGCCAGCGCCTGGGCCTGCAGCGCCACGGCGCGTTCGAGCGCCAGCTTGCTGACGGTGTAGGAGAAATAGTCCGGGTTGAGGTTGAACACCTTCTGGTCCAGCACATGGACCACGCTGCGCTGGCCGGGGACCGCCTGCGGCGCACTTTGATGGGCCATGAGCGAGGCCAGCGACAGGGGCGCCAGCAGGTTGACTTCGAGCTGTTCACGCGCGCCAGGCAGGTCCATGTCGGTGCCGGTGTCGGGCTCGAACAGCGAGGCGTTGTTGACCAGGCAATCCAGCGGGCCGGTCTGCGCCTCAATCGTCTGCATCATCCGCGCACGCTCGGTGACCTGCCCCAGATCGGCTTGCACCAGGCGTATCGTGGCGCCTTGCGCCTGCAGCTGCTCTTGCAAGGCCTGCGCGGCATCGGCCGAGCGCTGGTAATGGCACCACACCCGCCAACCCGCTTGTGAAAAGGTCTGGCAAAGCAGGGCGCCCAGACGCAGGGCGCCGCCGGTGACGAGGACGGTTTTCAAGGGGAGTGTTCCAGTGTGAAGTGGGGCGGATCGAGGCCGAGAGAGCCAAGCTGGGATTATCCCTGATGGTCTTTTCCCTTGTAGGAGGCTGCCCCTGCGGCCGAAAGACAGATCCAAAAGGCGCGCAAGCCATGCGCGACAATCGCCCGGTGACCGACGCCAGCCCGACCTCCCTGCCCGAACTGCAAAAACGCCTGCACAACGCCATTACTGCGGCCGGTGGCTGGCTGCCCTTTGACCGTTTCATGGCCATGGCCCTGTACGAGCCGGGGCTGGGTTACTACACCAATGTCCTGCAGAAGTTCGGCGCCATGCCCGATTCGGGCAGCGACTTTGTGACGGCCCCAGGCCTGACGCCGCTGTTCGGCCAGACCCTGGCGGTGCAGGTGGGGCAGGCGCTGGCGCAGACTGGGACGGATGAAGTCTTCGAGTTCGGCGCCGGCACCGGCGCGCTGGCGCTCCAGCTGCTCGATGCCCTGGGCGATGCGGTGCAGCGCTACACCATCATTGACCTCTCGGGCACCCTGCGCGAGCGCCAGGCGCAGACCCTGGCTGCCCATGCCCACAAAGTCTGCTGGCTCGACGCCTGGCCCGAGGTCATCGAAGGCGTGGTGCTCGGCAACGAAGTGCTGGACGCCATGCCGGTGCAGCTGCTGGTGCGCCAGGGCGGTGTCTGGCACGAGCGGGGTGTGGTGCTTGAAGGCGAAGGTTTTGCCTGGTCGGACCGCCCCACCCATCTGCGACCGCCGCTGGAGATCGACGGCGAGCACGACTACCTGACTGAAATCCACCCCCAGGCCGAAGCCTTCATCGCCAGCCTGGCCGAGCGCCTGCTGGCCGGCCGTGGTGGTGCGGCCTTTTTGCTGGACTACGGCTTTCCCGAGGCCGAGTACTACCACCCGCAGCGCCACATGGGCACGCTGATGTGCCACCACCGGCACCAGGCCGACGACAAGCCGCTGGAGAAAGTCGGCCTGAAAGACGTGACCGCGCATGTCAACTTCACCGGCATTGCCCTGGCCGCGCAGAACGCGGGTCTGACGGTGCTGGGCTACACCTGCCAGGCGCACTTCCTCTTCAATCTTGGCATCACCCAGCGCATGGAAGCTTCCCCCTTGTCTGAACGTGTGCAGGCGGCTCGTCTGGTCAACGAGCACGAGATGGGTGAGCTGTTCAAGGTCATCGGTCTGGGTACCCGCGACTGGCCCGCGCAGGGCTTTGCCCACGGCGACCGCACGCACCGGCTCTGAGCATGTTTCGCTGGCTCATTGTCACCTTTTTGGCGCTGATCCTCTTCAGCGGCCTGCAGCCCTGGCTGCAGAAACTGGGCTTTGGCAAGCTGCCCGGGGACTTCCGCTCCCGGCTCTTCGGCCGCGAATGGTTCATCCCCATCACCAGCACCCTGCTGCTGAGCATGATCGCGGCCGGCATCGCCAAATGGCTCTGAGCTCTTGAATACCCCGGGGGCTACCCCCATGTATTTCAGCAGTGTGGGAGCGATTCCCTGGTTGCGATGGCTTTGGCGATGCTTTTCGCGATCAGGGGATCGCTCCCACAAAGTCCAACCCTCCTGTCTAAACCTTTCCCCATGACCACCCCCCTGCACATTGTCTGCCCGCATTGCCACACCACCAACCGCGTGGCGGCCGAACATCTGGGCAGCGCCCCCGATTGCGGCCAATGTCACCAGCCCCTGTTCACCGGCCAGCCGCTGGCGCTGGACGCGTCGAGCTTCGAGCGCCACATTGGCCGCAGCCAGGTGCCGGTGCTGGTGGACTTCTGGGCGCCCTGGTGCGGCCCGTGCCGCATGATGGCGCCGGCCTTCGAGCAGGCCGCCGGCCTGCTGGAGCCCCATGTGCGCCTGGCCAAGGTCAACACCGAAGACGAGCAGCAACTGGCCGCCCGCTTCAACATCCGAAGCATCCCGACGCTGGCCTTGTTCCTCAATGGCCGCGAAATGGCCCGTCAGGCCGGAGCCTTCCGGTCAGCACAGGACATTACGGCCTGGGTACGTTCGCACCTGTGATCTGCTGGATCAGTTTTCTGCCAAGGTCCTGGCAATCGCTGCAGTCCGAATCGCGTTGATCCGTTCACCGATCTGAGACCCCTGAAGCCCTTCGCGTGCGGCTGCGGCGGCGATCTCGGCCGTGGACACGCTCAGCGCCGCCTGCAGGGCCAGCGCCAGTTGCTGCGCCTGCGGGTAGTCGCAGTCTTCCACCCCCAACCGTCCCCGTGCATCGGCCTCACAGGCCTGCAACACCCGGGCAAAGCGCTCAGGCTGGCGGATGGCGTCGCAGCGGGTCAATAGACGCATGACGGCCGCAGCATTGAGTTCGCCGCTGCGGTGGATGTTGCCATGCTCGCGGGCCACAACCTCGGCCAGTGCCTTGCAATCACCCGGCACACGCAGACGTTCGGCGACTTTGTTCGCCAGTTTGACGCTGCGCATTTCATGGCCGATGTGGCGCGGCAGCACATCGGCCGGCGTGGTGCCCTTGCCCAGGTCGTGCATCAGCGCCGCCCAGCGCACGGCCAGCGGCGCCTGCAGGCGGGCGCACTGGTCCAGCACCATCATCAGGTGCACGCCCGTGTCGACTTCGGGGTGGTGTTCAGACCGCTGCGGCACGCCCCAGAGGCGATCGACCTCGGGCAGCAGCACTTTGAGCGCACCGCACTCGCGCAGCACTTCGAACATGCGCGACGGCTTTTGGGTCATGAGGCCACGGGCCAGTTCCTGCCAGACGCGCTCGGGCACCAGATGGTCGACTTCGCCGTCCTCGACCATCTGACGCATGAGCTGCATGGTTTCGTTGGCCACCGAGAAGTCGGCAAAGCGTGCCGCAAAGCGCGCCAATCGCAGGATGCGCACCGGGTCTTCGGCAAAGGCCTCGGTCACATGGCGCAACACCTGGGCCTGCAGGTCGTGCTGGCCGCCGTAGGGGTCGATGATGTGTCCGGCCCATTGCGCCACCGGGGCCTGGGCCAGCGCGGCTGGCAGCGCCAGGGCGTTGATCGTCAGGTCGCGCCGGGCCAGGTCTTCTTCGAGTGTGACGTCAGGTGCGGCCTGCACCGCAAAGCCTTTGTAGCCGCGCGCGGTCTTGCGCTCGGTGCGGGCCAGGGCGTATTCCTCGCGGCTGTGCGGGTGCAGAAAGACCGGAAAATCCTTGCCCACCGGCAGGTAGCCTTGGGCGGCCATGGCCTCGGGTGTGCTGCCCACGACGACCCAGTCGCGGTCGCTCACGGGCAGGCCCATCAGCGCATCGCGTACCGCACCGCCGACGACAAAGATCTCCATGCCGTTCTCCTAAAACACCCAGAGAAGGGCCGAGGTCATGAGCAGGTAGCGCAGGAATTTGCCGATGGTCATGTAGAGCGTGCACGGCCACAGCGGCATCTGTAGCCAGCCGGCCACCGCGCACAGCGGGTCGCCTACAACTGGCAGCCAGCTCAGCAGACAGGCACGGGGGCCAAGATTTTCGAGCCAGCGCAGGGCACGCAGGTGCGTCGGGGAATTTCGCCATTTGTCCACGGCCTTGTGCGCCCCCCAGCCCATCCACCAGCTGACCATGCCGCCCAGCGTGTTGCCGGCCGTTGCTACCAGGATCGCAGGCCAGAACAGGTCGGGGTTGAGCTTGACCAGACCGAAAACGGCCGGTTCGGAACCCATGGGTAACAACGTGGCCGAAACGAAGGCCACGACGAACACGGTGGACAGGCCGAATTCCGGCAAGGCGAGTGTGTGCAACAGTGAAGTCATCCAGGCTTCCATGCGCGGCAGTGTAGCGGGCCAGGGGAAATGCGAAGCAGGTTCTCCTAGCACAAACAACTTTCAGTTGCTGAAAATTTGGGCAATTACAATCGTGCCTCCTTTTTAAGCATCCCGGATTCCCCCTCACATGCAGATCGGCCCTTACACCCTGCCGAACGCGCTGTTTGTCGCCCCCATGGCGGGGGTGACGGACCGGCCGTTCCGCCAGCTCTGTCGGCAGTTTGGCGCGGGCTATGCGGTGAGCGAAATGGTGACCTCGCGCAAGGACCTGTGGCACACGCTCAAGACCAGCCGACGCGCCAACCACGAGGGTGAGCCGGGACCGATCGCGGTGCAGATTGCGGGCACCGAGCCGGCCATGATGGCCGAGGCCGCGGCCTACAACATCGACCGTGGCGCGCAGATCATCGACATCAACATGGGTTGCCCGGCGAAGAAGGTCTGCAACAAATGGGCCGGCTCGGCACTGATGCAGGACGAGGCCCTGGCGTTGCAGATCGTCGAGGCGGTGGTCGCGGCCTGCGAACCGCACCGCGTGCCGGTCACGCTCAAGATGCGCACCGGCTGGTGCCAAAGCCACAAGAACGCCCTGGCGATCGCCCGCGCGGCCGAAAGCGCTGGCGTGCAGATGGTCACGGTGCATGGTCGCACCCGCGAGCAGGGTTACAAGGGCGAGGCCGAATACGACACGATCGCCGCCGTCAAGGCTGTGCTGCGCATCCCGGTGGTGGCCAATGGCGACATCACCTCGCCCGAGAAGGCCCGCGAGGTGCTGCAGAAAACCGGCGTTGATGCGCTGATGATCGGCCGCGCCGCCCAAGGCCGGCCCTGGATCTTCCGCGAGATCGGCCATTACCTGGCCACCGGTGAGCATCTGGCGCCGCCTTTGGTGGCCGAGGTGCGCCGCGCTTTGCTCGAGCACCTGCAGGACCACTATGGGTTGTATGGCGAATACACCGGTGTGCGCTCGGCGCGCAAGCACATTGGCTGGTATGTGCGCAGCCTACCCGGTGGCGAGGACTTCCGCGAGTGCATGAACGCGCTGGAGACCAGTGAACAACAACTGGCCGCCGTGGCTGTCTATCTGGATGGCCTGGCCCAGCAGATGGATCGGCTGCCCGCAAGTCGCAGCGAGCCGGTCATGGAGATAGAACTGTGAGCCCCCACGCTCGCCACTGCGTGGACTCACTGCCCCCCGAGGGGGCGCCGTCCTTCTTGGGGCGGCCCTGCGAAGGACGATCATGAGCGAACGACAAAGCATTGAGGCCTGCATCCGGGCCAATCTGGAAGATTATTTTCGTGACCTGGACGGAGACGATCCGGCGGGTCTCTACGACATGCTGCTCAAGGTGGTGGAAAAACCCCTGCTCGACGTGGTGATGCAGCGCGCTGGTCAGAACCAGTCGCGCGCCGCCGACTGGCTGGGCCTGAACCGCAACACCCTGCGCAAGAAGCTGGTCGAGCACCAGCTTCTCAAGTGATTTTTATTTTTAGACTTTTAGGAACACTTTGATGAAAGCCCTGATTTCCGTCTCCGACAAGACCGGCATCGTTGAGCTGGCGCAACAACTGCATGCCCTGGGCGTGGGTTTGATTTCGACGGGTGGCACCGCCAAACTGCTGGCCGACAAAGGTTTGCCCGTGACCGAAGTGGCGGAAGTGACCGGTTTCCCCGAAATGCTCGATGGCCGTGTGAAAACCCTGCACCCCAAAGTGCACGGTGGCTTGCTGGCGCGCCGCGACACACCCGAGCACATGGCGGCTTTGAAGGCGCACAACATCGACACCATCGATTTGCTCATCGTGAACCTCTACCCGTTTGAAGCCACGGTGGCCAAGCCGGGCTGCACGCTGGCCGACGCGATCGAGAACATCGACATCGGCGGTCCCGCCATGGTGCGCTCTGCCGCCAAGAACTGGAAAGATGTGGGCATCGTGACCGATGCCAGCCAGTACCCGGCCGTGATCGAAGAGCTCAAAATCAACGGCAAGCTGTCCGACAAGCTGCGCTTTGCCCTGTCGGTGGCCGCCTTCAACCGCATCAGCCAATACGACGGCGCGATCAGCAACTACCTGTCCAGCGTCAACTTTGAAGCTGAAAAACTCAGCGAAGACTACGTGCCCGAGCGTGCCCAGTTCAGCGGCCAGTTCAACGAGCAATACGTGAAGGTGCAGGACCTGCGCTATGGCGAAAACAGCCACCAGCAAGCCGCCTGGTACCGTGACCTGGCCCCCGCCGCCGGATCGCTGGCCACCGGTGTGCAGCTGCAGGGCAAAGAGCTGAGCTACAACAACATCGCCGACGCCGATGCCGCCTGGGAATGCGTCAAGAGCTTCGAGGCGCCGGCCTGCGTGATCGTCAAGCACGCCAACCCCTGCGGTGTCGCCGTGGGTGCGAACCCGAACGAGGCCTACAGCAAGGCTTTTCAGACCGACCCCACCAGCGCCTTCGGCGGCATCATCGCCTTCAACCGCCCGGTGGATAAAGCCGCGGCCGAAGCCGTGAGCAAGCAGTTCGTCGAAGTGCTCATGGCCCCTGACTTCAGTGTCGAAGCGCTCGAAGTGTTCAAGAGCAAGGTCAATGTGCGTCTGATGAAAATCGCCTTGCCCGCCCACTATGGCCAGGTGCGCAACGCCCTGGAGACCAAGCGCGTGGGCTCGGGCCTCTTGCTGCAAAGCGCCGACAACCACGAGCTGGCTTTGGCCGACTTGAAGATCGTCACTGTCAAGCAGCCCACGCCGGAAGAACTGAACGACCTGCTCTTCGCCTGGAAAGTGGCCAAGTTCGTCAAGTCCAACGCCATCGTGTTCTGCAAAAACGGCATGACCATGGGCGTGGGCGCTGGCCAGATGAGCCGCCTCGATTCGGCCCGCATCGCCAGCATCAAGGCCGAGGCCGCCAAGCTCAGCCTGCAAAACACCGTGGTCGCCAGCGACGCCTTCTTCCCCTTCCGCGACGGTCTGGACGTGGTGGTGGACGCGGGGGCGACCTGCGTGGTCCAGCCCGGTGGCTCCATGCGCGACCAGGAAGTCATCGACGCCGCCAACGAGCGTGGCGTGGCGATGGTCTTCACCGCCGTACGCCATTTCCGCCATTGATTTCGGCCCTGTCTCCGTCATTGGTCTTGGCCCTGTCACTGCGAGCGAAGCGCGGCAGTCTCCATGGATTGCCGCGTCGCTTCGCTCCTCGCAATGACATGCACCTATGAATTTTGAACACCTTGGCCTGACCCCAGCGTTGCTGCATGCGGTGGCTGACCTGGGCCTGTACACCTCCACCCCCATCCAGTCCGAGGCGATTCCGGCGGTCCTGAAATCTCGCGACGTCTGGGCCACCGCGCCCACCGGCTCGGGCAAGACACTCGCCTTTGCCTTGCCGCTGGTGCAGCAACACCTGCTGGCGCCGCGCCAGACCAACTTCCGCCGCCCGGTTCGCACGCTGGTGTTGGTGCCTACACGCGAGCTGGCGGTGCAGGTGGGCGAGGTGTTCACCCAGCTGGGCTATCCGCAGCGGCTCAAGGTGGCGGTGGTGTATGGCGGTGTGTCGATCAACCCGCAGATGATGGGCCTGCGCGGAGGCGCTGACATCGTGGTGGCCACGCCCGGCCGTTTACTGGACCTGGTCGATCACAACGCCTTGCACCTGCCCGATGTGCAGCACCTGGTGCTCGATGAAGCCGATCGCCTGCTAGACCTGGGCTTTTCTGACGAGCTGCAACGCGTGCTGGCGCTTTTGCCTGCCAGACGCCAGACGCTGCTGTTTTCGGCCACCTATGGGGACGAGGTGCAGGCCTTGGCGCAAGCCCTGCTGCTTGACCCGGTGCGCATCACGGTCGAAGCGGTGGCCGCACAAGCCCCCGACATCCGCCAGCGCGCCATTGCGGTCGATGAGAAGCAACGCACGGCCCTGCTGCGCCACCTGATCGCCGAGCACGGCTGGCAGCGCGTGCTGGTGTTCGTGGCCACCCGCTACGCCTGCGAACACGTGGCGAGCAAGCTCTACAAGGCGGGCGTTTACGCCACCGCCTTTCATGGCGAGATGAGCCAGGGCGCGCGGCAGACAGTACTCAGCGAATTCAAGGCCGGCCGCTGGGATGTGGTCGTCACCACCGACCTGGCTTCGCGCGGCATCGACATCGCGCAGTTGCCGGTGGTGGTTAACTACGACCTGCCGCGCTCGGCCACCGACTACACCCACCGCATCGGCCGTACCGGCCGCGCCGGCGCCACGGGCGAGGCGGTGAGCTTTGTCACGGCCCAGGCCCAGGCGCACTGGCAGCTGATCCGCAAGCGTGAAAAGCTCGAACTTGAGCTTGAAGTGCTGCCGGGATTCGAACCGCATGATGAGCCGCCAGCTCCGTCACCCTTGAACGATGGCACCGGCGGCATCAAGGGCAATCGACCCAGCAAGAAAGACAAGTTGCGGGCAGCGCAGGCACAGGCCGATGTGCTGGCCGCGCGAAAACCGGTTTAAGCCTCGCTGTCGGGCACAGCCTCGTCGATCGCTTCTTCTGGTGGTGCTTTGACCGGCGCAGGCACCCGGATGCCGTGCTTGCTCATGATTTCCACATACACCGAAGCGGCCCCCGCTTTAGCAGCAGCGTCCACAGCCTCGATGACCGCGCCCACGCGCACCGTCTCAGCCGCGTCGGCTGTCACGCCCACCTTGCAATCAAAGTCCCAGAAGTCGACCTTCGCCGGCACCGGGCGGCTGCGCTCGCGCTTGAAGTATTTGCGGATGTCGTGTTTGACGGCTTCGAGCACGCGGTCGGGGTGTTTGCCCTGGACGTGGAGGGGATAGTTTTTTTTCATGGAAGTCCTTGGGGTTCTGACGATCGCCCGGAAAGGACGTGCATGCAAAGACCGATTATCGCTGCAAGCCTTGGCTTCGAACGGTGTTCTGGTAGCATGCTAACAATAACACTTTGAGACAAAGGTCAGAGCATGGACATCGCATTGGTGGGAGCTGGCATTGGTGGTTTGGCTGCAGCAGCTTGTCTGCTGCAGCAGGGTCATCGGGTGCGGATATACGAGCAAGCCGGACAGGTCAGCGAAGTCGGTGCTGCCGTGCAAATGAGCGCCAATGCGGTCAAGGTGCTTTACCACCTGGGACTCAAGGAGAGGCTGGAGGCAGTGGCGGTCAAGCCGCGTGCATTTGAATTCCGTCGCTTTGACACGGGTGAGCTGCTGCATGAGATCAAACTGGGCGAGGCACACGAGCAGCAGCATGGTCACCCTTATTACCAGGTGCACCGGGTCGATCTGCATGCCGCGTTGCTGGAGGTGGTGACACAACTGGACCCGCAAGCCCTGCAGCTGGGCTACCGCGCGGTGCGTGCCGAAGAAGACGCCCAAGGCGCCACCGTGCATTTCGAAGACGGGCGCCAGGTTCTGGCCGAGCTGCTGGTCTCGGATGGCATCAAGTCGGTGGTGCGCAAGCATGTGGTCGATGAGGAGCCGCCGGTTTTCACAGGCCAGGTGGCCTGGCGCCTGGCGATCCCGATCGAGCGCATTGATCCCGCGCTGCGTCCGCC
>Ga0255165_1000301_pt1 | contig 18535 bp, 23 predicted proteins | sample Atl_Cont_RepB_8d_FD_183182 | JGI IMG/M metagenome (GOLD analysis project Ga0255165, IMG submission 183182) | Freshwater microbial communities from Altamaha River, Georgia, United States - Atl_Cont_RepB_8d | ecosystem: Environmental > Aquatic > Freshwater > River | place: USA: Georgia | collected... | reverse complement strand
CGTCCTGGTAGGCGGCTGGTGTCAAGGTGGTGGTGGTCGCCTGGGCGGTCGTCGTGGTCACCTCGGGAGCTGTTGTTTTCGGCGGTGTTTCGGGTGCGATTGTCGTGGTCGTTGTCGTCGTACTGGTGGTCGTTGTCAAGGTCGTCGTCGTGGAAGTGGTTGTCGTTGAGGGTTCGCTGGTTGTGGTGGCAAGTTCGGAAGTGGTGGTGGTCACGGATGGGCCGTATGACCAGACGTATTCGGGGCCTGGGTTCCCGTTGCGCCACGCTTCGCAGTCGGTCCAGGTAGGCCATAGGCCGGCGGCTCGATCGGCGTCGGGTTGTTCCATTTGCCAGTTGTCGGTGTTGGAGCGCCAGCAGGTCCATGTGGCGGCGCGGGCGTTGCCGGGCCAGATCAGGGCGGCGGACACGGTTGCGGCGGGGATTACCCACCGCGTTTTCATTCCAGCGGTTCGCTAATTTCGGGTCCTGGCAGCGCGGCAATTTCTTCGGCCGTCAATTCGCGTTCGTAGGTCTCGCCCGTAGCCGCATCGTGGACATGTGCTTTGATTGGGTCGCTCACGGTCATGCCTGCCTGTATCCGTAAATGCGGAATGTTCCCGCTGTGACGTTTCCGCTGTCGTTCAGAAAACGAATGCCTGTGTATGACGCCGAATCGGCGGCCAAACCACCAAACCAACCAGAGTAATTACGGCCGTCGTATGTTCCGTGGAATGTTTTTTGCTTGGTCAAAAATGGCGCATTGAGGTCGAATGAATAACCGCCGTTTGCGCCGCCCGAGTCGCTTAGTCCCATGTATGCGCTGTTGGCTCCGTTGCGGCGGTTTGTCCCGGTGCTTGAACCTGTGTATTGGTCGTAATACGAAGATCCATAGAACAAACCAGATGTGCTATTTGTCCCAAAATAAAACACCAACGTGCCGGACGAGGACACTTGCAAATTGTTTACAACAATTCGGTAGTTGTCGTAGGTTGCTGAAAAACAATTGAGAAATTCAACATAGGGAGAGGAACTAGTGACAGTTGTTCCAGCGATGTACACAAGGCCGCCGTTGTTCAGATAGGTGTTCGTGTCTGACGCGGTCAGCACCTCACCAGTTGTAAACGTCTTCACAGCCATGTCAGAATCCTAACTTGTTGTAGTCCAGGGTGCCGAACACCGGGTTATTCAACTTGAGAAACGCATTCTGAAGACTCGAGGACAACGCAATTGTGCAACTCCAATCGGAAGGATTGGCGTCTAATTGGATGCCTTCGATGATGCAGTAATACGTCGTGCCTCGAAAATCGACGCGCACCAATTGGCCGACGTTGCCTTGTTCCGCAGCTCTGAGCGCCTCGTTTGGATACGTCTGGTTAGCCCCCGTAAACCTGAGGGTGTACGGGGTTTGTGCCGACAGTTCGTACTTGGTTCGGAGATACCCGGCAAGGTCGGACGCTTGGCTGGTGGTCTGGTTGATGGTGCTGACGGTTTGCCCGTATGCGCCGGTGCCTGACGTCTGATCCGCTAGCCCTGATGCTTGTACCGTGACTTTTGTACCTGTGTTGTACGCGGCGGACAAAAACTCGATTTCGGTATAGCGCCCAAGGTAGTAAGTGACAGCATTGATAACAATGGTGCTGACGGTGAAATCATCCGAAAAAACTGCGGCAATGATGTTGCCAAGGTTCGGGGAGTTGTGACCGTACCCAAACGCTTGCGGTTGTGTCTTGACTGTCAGGTTTCGTTGCTCAACAATGACGCCGCCATCGGTGGCAATTGCTGTTTGCGCGGGGTTTGACAGCTGCCCGGTGAAAGTTTGAGCTGACGTGGTTGTCGTGAACCCGCCGCCGTTTTGGATCTGGCCGGATGTCAATGAGTTCAGCGTCTCAAATACTTGGGCTGTCGAGTTCCCTGCGGTGGCACTGACATCGCCAAGGCGGCGTGCAGCTGCTGAAAACGGTCCTTCAATGATCAGTTCGTAAGTGTCGTACGCGGGTTTGATGCCGTAAATCACGCGGTAGTCACTGACATAGCCCGCAAAGTAAATGTCCTGGCCAGTGTTGGAAACTCTGATTTCAGCCGGGGCCCCAATGGTTGGAACCGATGGCAATGTTGATGGCAATCTGCCGTAAACAGAACAAGTGCCACCCTGGAATTGGTCGGTCAAGTTCTGTCGCCCGGTGTTCCACGAAATGCGTTGGACCGTGTCGGTCGGGGCGGTACGCCACACGGCGGCTGTGCTGTCGTAGTACTGGACGTTGCTGGTTGGTTTGGTGGCCATTAGGACACCTTGATGACGCTTGGCAGTTTGCCGTTCTTTTTCGACCAGGCAACGATGGCAGCCACGATTTTGTCGGGGTCGGCGCTGGTGGCGTTGATGGTCACGTTCATGTTCTGAGCTTGCCCGACGGCTGACACAGCGTTCTGGGCTGACAGGAGGTCAGCGCCGTAGATCCCCATTCCTGATGCTGTGCCGGCTGCCATGCCCAGAGCGGCAATCTCGTTCAGGTTGGCGTTGAGGCTGCTGACCGTGAGCCCTGCTGTGCCTGACAGCAAATCTTTGGCGACTGCCGCACCAGCAATCGGGCCCAGGTTCAGCAGCTGCTGTACGCCTGATGCCTGAAGTCCGCGGTCAATCAACGTTTTCAGGTCGGTAGCGAAAGTCCTGGCGGCGGCGATTTGCTCCGAAAAGGCTTGGGTGTAGGACTTGCGGCCTGCCTGGGCTGTTGTTACAGCGGTTTCGGCTTTGGCAACACGCTCCATCGCGGCAGCCAAATCTTCGGCGTCCGCCACCGTGGTCTTGCCGGTAGCGGCATCAAACACAACCGTTTGCAGTTTGGCAAGCTGCTCGTACGCCAGCCTGCGATCTTCCAGGGCTTTGTTGTAAGCGTCCTCCGTTGTGGTTTGGGCGCTGACAGCATCGGACAAGTTGACATAACCCAGGACGGCGTCACGGATTGATGCCGCGTAACTGGTCATCGAAGTTTTGATTGCGTCCAGTTTGTCCTTTGCTGTTTGCAAAGCGGACGCCAATTTGTCGCGGTTTGCTGCGGCAAGCCGGGCGGCTTCCTCGGCGGCTTTCTTTTTGGCCGCGGCGACCTCGGCGGCGGCGTCTGCTTCCGCTTTTGCTTTTGCGGCCCATTGGGCAGCGTACGCTGCTGAGGTTGCGTTGCGGGAGTTCAGGGCTTCTTGAGCTGTTGCAGCCTTGTTTGCGGCTTCACCGAAGTGGGTGAGGTGACCGATGATGCCTTGAAACCAACCTTTGGATTCGTTTTCTTTGATCCAGCCGATGGCTGCGTTGCCGGCTTTGGCGTATGCCTCGAGGCGTGGGATGGCTTCGCGGCCAAGTGTTTCCTTGAGTTCGTCAACGTTGGTTTGAAGTTTCTTGAACGAACCTTCGGCGCTGTCGGCAATCGTTTGGGCAGCGCCACGGGTCTGTGCCTCGACTTCGGCCATTGCCCCGGCAAAGTCTTTGCTTTTGATGACGCCGTCGCCAATGGAAAGACCGAGGCGGCGCAAACTACCGATGTTGCCCTGGTAGGCGCGTTGCAGTGTGGCGGTGACTGTGCCGAGGTCTTTGCCAGTGAACGCGCTGATGTCAAGGGCTGTTTGCAGAAGGTTCTGGGCTTCGGTGACGTCTTTAGTGACCGTGGCTAATTTGGCAAGTGCGGGCCGCAGCTCGTCGTCGGCAATGCCAAATTGCTGTTGCAAACTGGAAATGTAGTCCTCGGCTTTGGAGACTGCGTAGTTGTTTGCGCCAGCGGTGTTGCGTAGGGCTATTGCCAGTTGGCGTTGGCTGTGTTCGTCTTGCAGTGCTGCGCCAACGGAGTCTTTGAGGACCGAGACAAATGCGGTAGCCGAGACCGCGCTGGCCGCATAACTCTTGACTATTGAGCCAAGATCGCGGGTAACAAATTGGGCGTTTTTGCCGTCGTAGTCAAGCAGGACCGGGATTTTGATGGTCATTTAGCCAGGCTCCTGTTTGTTCGTGCTTCGACGTTCTGTACGAGCTTCATTATCTCACGGGTGACGTCAGGTAGGCGACGCTCCGCAATGGGCCACAGAAGGCGTGAGGCGCGTCCTACGCGGTCATCCAGGCTGTCGGCCAGGGGGTTTGGATCTCTGCGGCCGGCAACCTCAAAGATGGCTGCGGCGGGGTCTTTCTGTATGACGGCAATAACGCTGCGGGTCCTGCCAGACGTCGAAAATCTGAACGACAGTCCACGCACAGCTTTGGCTCGTGTGTACGGGAACAATTGGCGGCCGTTTTGGCTCCATCGGCGGTTCATGCCGGACAGGGGTGCGTCTGGGTAGCGGGCTTTGGCTTCGTCAATAATTGGGGAAACGGCTTGCTTGGCGTTTTTGCGGAACTCTTTTTGCAGGTCCACGTCTATTTTTTTGAGGTCGCGGAGCGCTTCTTTTAGCCCTGTGATTTGTTGCGCCATTACTGTTCCTGGTGTCTGTCTGCCAGCATTTGGTACACCGTCGCAATCAGTGAGCCGGGCATAGTTTGGATGTCAGCCCATGAGATGCCGGACAACAGCAGCTGTGCGACTACTCCGTGGGCTCCGTGTCGCCAAAAGGGGCTTTCTCCAGTTTGGCGTTCACGCTCCTGATTTGCGCGGCAAACGTTTTGAGGTCTGCCGGTACGGTGCGGCCTTCTTGCTTGTATGCCAGCCATGCAAGGCGCAGTTCGTGTTTGCGTGAAATGCCCTTAATGAAAGCCTCAAGCAGGCTGCCGATGGTTTCGATTTCCTCAAACTCCAACTGAGAGACGAGGTTCAGGGTGAAGGTCTCGACGGACCCGTCTGCCCCTGCGACGGTCACGATTACTTCGTACATGGGATCAGGTGGTGGCCTTCACAAGGGTTCCACCGTTGAAGGTGAGTGCCATTGCTGCGAGATCGCCCACCGAGCCAGCGACAGGCTGCGAGCCCTCGAGGTAGGAGTTGGAGATTGTGTACGACGGGTTCGTGGTGGACACTGCGCCAGAGTCGGCTTTGACGACGACGGTGGTGCTGGTGCCGACCAGCGGGAAGATGGTTGCTTCGGTCTTGGTTGCCGCGAAGTCCTGGTTGAGGTTCACGGTGACGGAGTTTGCCTGGAGGCCGCCGGTGTAGACGTGGCCGCCGGAGCCCATCGCTGTGGACTCAACTGCGTCGATCTTGTAGTCGAGGGTGACACTGGTGACGTAGGCCGACAGGTCCACGCTGTTGATTGTCACACTCGCGTTCTTGAGGACGAAAATCGCCATTGTTACTCAGTTTCCTTCTTGTTGTTGTTGGTGGTTGAGAGGTGGCCGCCTTCGATGAGGGCCTCGATGTTTGCGCCTTCGAGATCCTCGTCTGTGACGGTGTCGCCAGCGTTCTTGCCGGCGAAGTTGTCGCTCAAGACTTTGTAGGTTGCCATGTGTTCCTCAGTTGCTCGCGGGCCAATGGACCGTGACTGTGATGCAGGGAAGTTCCTGCCCTCCTACAGCATAACTCCCCGCGCGGGCCGAGGTTGCTGGTACGGCGTCAATGACGACATCTGCCAGATCGTTGAGTTTGGTGAGCGCGTCGATGTTGCCAGGTGGTGGGGCCATGCAAACAACGGGGAACTCGAGCAGGAGCTGTGCACCGTTGATGCTTGACACTTCAATGTTGGACGGGTCGATAAGGACGACGCCTGGGCGGACTTTGCGGGGGTCAATGACGGCGGTCAGCCCGGCATTGATGAGTTGTGTTTGCAGTGCCGTGAGGGCGTTGTTGAGGCGTCCCATTATGCGACCGCGTGAGCGCCAATCTCGAGCAGCTGTTTGATGATGGGTGACATGCCAACAACGGGGGCTTGTCCCATCTCCACATAGGACGCAAAGGCGTCTGTGCTGCCTTTAGAGCGGTACAGGCTGCCGGCGTACATGATGGTGCCAAGTTTGACGTCGGCGCTCGGAACCGTTGTAAGGGAGTCCTGGAGTTTGTTCGATTCCTGTCGGCGTCGCCAGCAAAACTGGTTGCTGGCTGCGGCGCACTGGTCAAGGAACGTGGAATCAGAGGCGTACACGACGCCGACCCAATCCGCGACGTCCTGTCCGGTGATCCATGTACAGGTTGGGGTGTAGGTGACGGTGCCGGATGCAGCAACCAGGTGAACGTTGTTCCCTGTGCAGGCGTACAGGATTTGGTTGGGCATCGGGTTTGCGCCGTTGAACAGCAGCTCGCCCTGGTCGTCAACCCCGATGAACTCGTATTCGGGAAGTTCGCGGACAACAAAGGTTCCGTTGAACGGTGCGCCTACGCTGCCCACGGTGATGGTGGACCCGATGTTTCCATCGAATGGCACCAGCACCGTGAGAACGGCGTAGTTGTCCAACAGGAACTTGTTGGTGACTGTGTAAACCGCCATTGGCGGCCTCCCTTATGCCTGGGTGATCTTGCGGATCATCGTCGCGTTCGCCTTGAAGGTGGCGAAGTAGCCGAAGATCGAGATCAGGCGGGACAGCGTCGACGGCTGCTCGACGGAGAGCATGCCGCGCATCTGCTCGTACACCTCGAAGGCGGTGTTGTGCAGGATGATCATCGACTTGGCTGCGAGCTTCGACGAGACGACGAGCTCGAGGCCGAGCGGGTTGACGCCTGCCCAGGTGCCGAGGTTTGCGTTGCCGAGGCCGTTGAAGCCCTGGAGGCCGGTGCCGCCGGTGTAGGCAAACAGCGGGCGGTTGCTGGAGTCGACGAGCTGGCCGATCTGGGCCCACACGTCCGGGCTGACCATGATGTGAGTCGGCATGCGGTTCGTGGTGGTCGAGATGTCGACGGCTGCGTCGTACAGCGACTTCATGAAGTCGGTGACCGTGAGGTCCCAGACGCCCGATGACGTGGCTGCGGCAAGCAGGTTTGTCGCGGCAACGCCTTCGGTGGCAAGCAGGTACTCGCCGGCGAGGTCGTTGATGACGGTGGTGAGGCCGTTCGGGTCGGTGAAGTCGATGGACTGGTACGAGATGTCCAGCGAGCCGCCGAGCGTCAGCTTCGTGACGGTGTTTGCGGCGACGTTCATCGACTGGGTGCCGACTGCTGCGAGCTCGTTTGCCTGCTGCGTGACGGTGGAGTGCTGCGAGATCGTCGGGCGCACGAACGAGTTGCCGCCGGGGTTCGGCATGGCGCGCGGTCCGAGCGCGTTCACGATCGGGCGGATGAAGGCCAGTTCCTGGTAGACGGGTCCAAGCACCGGAACGCTCAAGAGGCCCGGCAGGTTGGTGGCGATGGTCTCGTCACCGGCAGCAGCCTCGATGGGCGACTGATTCTCGCGCTTCCAGTCGAGGATCTGGCGCTCGACGCCAGCCTTGACTTCGCCACCGATGTGGAACGCAGCCAGGTACTCGGCAGCGGACGGAAGACGCGAAGCCTTCGGTGCCGATGCAAACAGCGGGGTGGGGATGATCGTTTCCGGCTTTGCAGCGGCTTCGGTCACGGGGGCTTCGGTTTCCACGGTTTCAGTCTCCTCGACTACTTGTTCTGTGGGTTCTTCTGTTTCGTCGGGATCTGATTCCGCGCTAGCGGTCACACTGCTGATGGTAGCACCATCAAACGCCGGTGTGGGAACAAGTGACAGCTCGTTCCATTTGGCGGCCTTGACGTGCATGACGCCGTCCTTCATCGTCCACTTGGTCGGGGTGATGCCGACGCTGACGGAGTCCAGGACGCCTTCGGATGCAAGCACCATTGCGTCGTTGCCAAGGCTGGAACGCGCCACACGGGCGGTAAACGTCATGCCGGAGCCGTCAGCGGCCTCGACGCGCTTGGTGACGGTGCCGATGGCCTGCTCGGGCTGGTGGTTCATGAACAGCTTTGGGTTCTTGCCTTCGGTCGGCAGCGCCCCGGCCTCGATGACGACACGCCGGCCGTCTGACACCTGAGCCTCAACGCCGTACGGGACGGCGATGCCGGTGATGGTGCGTGACTCCGAATCTCCCTCGGCGGCCTCGATCTGGATGCCGCCGGTGGCAATCATGTTGAGTGGCTTCATTGTGCTGATGTGTCCATTGCTTCCTGGGCCAGATCGGCTGGCGTGTCTTGCTGTGACTTTACAGTATCTGACTCAATCTCTTCGACGATGTCCGACAGGTAGGCGTCGATGTCAAACTCGACGCAGGTGCCGTTTGGCAGGTTGTTGTTCATGCTGAGTGTTTGCGCAATGCAGTCCATGTACAGGCGAGCCGCAAACAGGTACAAATCTTCGCGGGACTGTTTGCCGGACGTGTACTGGTACGAGCCGATGTCAATGCCGGCAAGGTACGGCGGGATGTTCGTGATGCGGGTCATCTCGAGCGCCTGAAAATTGGCGGCTTCCATCAGCATCATGTTTGCGGGGTTGGCGCTGGTTTCTTTGTATTCAAGATCCTGTGACAAACCAGCGGTTTGGTTGTTTTCACGGGCCGCGTTGAACGCCGCCACGAGGTCCTGCATTTCCTGTTGGGTGAGCGGTTCGCCGCCCACGACGCGCAGAACGCCAGCAGGGATGGTGCTGGTGGCGTTGCGGAACCGGGCGCGCTCAAGGCGGAGCGCGGTCTGGACGGCTTGTTCGGACTGGTAAATGATGCCCTGGATGGGGCTGATGAACTGGATCAGGTTCTCGGGGTCGATGCGGCCGCCCTGGAAATACGGTTCCTGCGACGGGGCGAAAAACACCGGGCCTGCCTGGTCGCGGAAACTGACCATTGACGCGGGGAGGCGCTGGTACGAGTTCGGGAAACCGTCAGCGGTTCTCGAGTTGATGAACCAGATGGCTTTTCCGTAGAAGAACAGGTCGTCCAGCGTCCAGCTCATCAGCGTGGAGTACGGGATGGTCGGGTCTGGGGCTTTCAGCCAGGTGCGCGGGGCCAAGTACTGCTTGACCATTTCGCCTTCCTGCTCGTCCCACACGTCCTTGTACATGCGGAGCGGGGTTGCGCCAATGACGCTGGCAATCAGGTCGCGGGCGCGGGCTATGGTCGGCACCGACATGGCGTTATTGCGGAGGACGCCTTCTGAGTAGCTGTAGAAGTTGCCGACTGACCCGGCACCGAGGTTTCCTGCACCGTCTGTGTAAATCGTCGGGCCTGACGCGGCCGCTACCGGCGGGGCGGGCTCGGTGGCAATCATTGCCTTTGTTTGCTGTCTGCCGAAAAGTGCCATTTCAGTCCTCGAGTAGTGGCACGACGAGATCCCGACGATGCCGTCGTGCCTGACGAAATCTTAGCCCGATACCACGAGCATGGGTTTGCTTCGTGTCATGGGGCGGGAAACCTCGGCAATGGCCCACACGGCGCACCGCGCCAGCTCAATAGGACCGGGTGATTTCTGGGATGACAGCACCGCACCCTGAGCGGTCTTGACCATCGTGGCGCGCGTCATGTGTTCATGCAATGCCGTAGATCCGTCATGCAGGACACGGCCCTCAAGAATCATTTTCTGCACGAGACTGGTATACCGCAGCAGCTCTGCGTACCCAGTGAGCTTGTAGCGACGCTGAAGGTTTACGGGAATGTGAATCTCAAGCGACGGCGTCACTAGCAGCTGCACCTTCGGGTCCATCAAAACGCCGCCGACGTGCTCCCAAAGTTCCTCTTCGGAGTCCGCTACAAACGCGACCTGCACCATGACTTGTTTGTCAATCTGGGCGGCGCGAATCCCGACGTACCTGGACTCGTCAATGCTGGAGTCGATGGCCAGCCAGCCTCCCGTCGGCATCTCGACCTTCGTCTTGCAGGCTTCCCACTCGTTTGCCTTCAGCCATGCGCCGCGGGCGGTCACCCACTGGTTCAAGTGGGCGCGCAGGAAGTAGTCCTTACGGCTTGCCGCTTCGAGAGCCTTGATGGTGATGGTCCGCCCGAGCGCCGGGTTTGCCATGCCCCAAGTTTCAGGACCAATCTGGCCGGGCTCGGCTGACCATTCAGCAAAGTACAGGCCGCGGTTTTCCCCGGCGTCAATTGCAGTCAGGGCTTCTTCGCGCATGGTGATCATGGCGTCGCTCGAGGCGTCACCAGCGGTGCTCCAAGCCGAAAACAGCGGCGACTGGCGGGCAATCATGGTGGGCCTGATGGCGGTGTCCAGAACCTCGCTCGAAATGTCAAAGATTTCGTCCGCTACGACAAGGTCATAAGAACCGCCGTGAAGGTTGATGTTTGCGGCGCGAACATGCCATTCGGAGTTGCCAATCTTTGCGCCTTTGCGGCCCGGCACCTGGGTGAGTTTCGCCCCGAAGATTTCTTTGAGGATGGGCGACAGGGTGAGGTAGATCGCTTCGGCGCGGTCAAGCCTGTTTGCCGTAGACAGAATGTTGACGGGACGCCCCCAGATCTTGGGCAACTCGGTCAAAGCCCAACCAATGAGCGCGGACAAGGCAACGGACTTGCCGTTCTGGCGAGCTGTCGAGACGAGCGCCTCCCGGTGCACGAAGTTCCCGTCGTCGTCAATCATTAAGGTGCCGGCGAGAGCGTGAACCTGCCACGGGAACAGTTCGGTTTGCAGATAAGTGCGCGCCCATTGCGCAACCAAGTCCGCCCAGGGGGAAACCCCAACACCGCAGGTCTCCAATCTCGGCAGCTCTGAACCAGTCTCGATTGGTCGGCGCTGATCGCGGCCAGTCTCGGCCAGTTCGGGCTGGTCAACCAAAAATGTTTGCGAATTGAGTGGGGTCGGGGTCAAGGGTGTTGTTGAAAAAAAACCGTTTGCGTTTGGGTTGTTGCGTTTGGTGCCGGCGTTTCGGGTTTGGCGTTTGCGTGCGGCCGCACGAGATTGGTCGGATGCACCTCGGCGTGAGTTGCATTTGGTGTGGGCGGGTCTCATGTTGTCGAGTGAGTTGTCTCCCCCGGCCATGATGGGGATGATGTGGTCTGCTGAGTCTGCACCGGGGCCGCCGCAGATGGTGCAGTCGGGGTTGCCTTGGAGGATGATGGCTCGGTTGCGTCGGTATTCGGCTGTGGCGTATGGGTTGGACATGGTGGTGATGCTACTCCCGCGCCCTGCGGGCTTGGGCTGCCGCCCTCGCTTTGCTCGGTTGCCCTTGGTTGTGTGAGCGGGTGGTCGGGTCGCAGCCCCCTCGCGCTTCAGGTATGTCTCCTCGGTGGCCAGATGTTTGCTCGTAGCGGACAGTCACCGTTCGCATTTGTGTCGTTTGGACGCTGCACCCCGGCCTTTGGGCATGGGGCTCTACCCACGTTTCCGTGTGTTCTACGGGCAGGGTGCAAACCCCTACGCCAGCGTGGTTCAGTTCAGTTGTTTGGGTTCGTGAATGTAGCACTTGCCCGTTTAGCGATGTTCAGAATGTCGCGGGGCCGCCACAGGTAGTACTCGATGTGTGGATCTAGAGCGTCACGCCAACGCTCCTGAAACGGGGACAATTTCCCCTTCTCAGTCTTGAGCTCTGCAAACAGAAGGCCGCGCACCGGGTGCGCACAAACAAGGTCGGGAAACCCTGCACCATCGGACCGCCATACTGTCCCTCGAACAAGGTGTGGTGTGGGGTGGAATACCCACCATCCGTTCATGCGAAAGATTTGGACCACCTGGTCTTGGAACAAACGCTCTGATGCGTCGTTTACGCGCTCACCCACGATTACGGCGCTCCCATTCACCAAGCCACATGCCAGCAATAATGAGAAAGCAGCTGTAGCCCGCGAACATCAACAGCTCAATCACTAGAACGGGTCCTCGACGTCCTGCACATTGGGTGCCATGTCCTGGCAAATGCGTTGAGCCGGGATGCCTTCCTTGTGTTGCTCAATCCAGTCGGACGCTTGCTGCTTGGTTAGACCTGTAACCCATACGGGGGCTGGTATGCCGTCCCGTTTGCATGCACCTTTGATGTAGCCAATTTGTTTCTCGGAGGCTGCGCCAGTCATCGGGCCGCGCACCGTTGTGTTGGCGGTCGGGTTGCTGTGATCCTTGTAGCCAGTGGTCGATGGCGGGCTGTTGTCGGCGCGAAACACCTTCTCCATTTCTTCACGGCTTGGGCGTTTGCGCCAGTCGTTTGCGGTGGGGCTGTACGCCTCACACATGCGCCCGAGGGCGCTTGTCTCGCAGTTCTCGAGATGGCTGGTTTTGTTGACGTTGCCAACGCCGCGCACTTCCTCAGCCCACCCCGTAGCAAACAGGGTGTCGCCCAGCCATAGTTCGGCGCGGAACACGCACACGTCTGCACCGGGGGCGCTGACCATGTGGGTGATGATGCGTGGTTCAAGTTGCTGTGCGCGCAGGTAGGTCAGCAGGCGATCCAGGCGGACAGCTACGGGTTCGTAGTTATCCAACATGAGCTTGGATTTCCAGTCGGCGCACCTCGGCAGTCAGGTTCTCAAGCGCGGGAAGAAGCTCGGACTCGAAGCGGGTCAGTACGGCTGCGATGAGGCGCAGTTTGTTGCCTGCCGGCGTCGGGCCCATTGCGTCCACGATGCCTGCTTCGATTTGTGCCCAGGCGGCGAGCTCTTTGAGGCTAGGCGTCTGCATCGGCGGCCTTCTTTGCGTCGCGCTTTGTTTTTGCCAGGGCACGCTTCGCGGCTTTCTCGAACTCTTCGCGCCAATAATCGAGCGGGTTTTCCAATACCTTTCGCATGACGGCAGTTGGGTTTTGGAAGCCATCTCGGATCATGGCAAATTCAATGATTTCCCACTCCTCGGCTGTAACTCGAACCGCGATGGTTCGTGTGTACTTCTTTTCCCTCGGCATGTTTGCCCCTTTGTTTGTGTTAGCGGCACCAGCGCCGCACTTGGTGTTTGCGATTATTGCACACGGCTGTGCGAAGTTTGGAACTTGTCAGCCAGTAGTGCTTGAAACAGCCGTGGCCCCACGGCCCTACCGCATACTGTTTGCCGTAGCCGAACCAGAATGCTCGATCCAGGACGCGGGCTTGCTGTGCGTAGGTGAGCCGGTGTGCGCGGCTTGGCGGGGTGTCTGAGAACATCCGCCAGGTGCCTTTTGCAAACCCGAACGCCCCAACGTACGACTTGGTTAGGTGCGCCGTGTTTGAGCCGGTTTCACAGTCCGACAGCTGCCGGTACAGCTCGTAAGGGAGCGGGTGGTTCCAGTCGGCATGGGCCGGGCTGGTTTGCAGGGTCAGGATGAGCGCAAAAGCTGCACATACTCGTCTAATCAACCTTCTGAACTTCCGTCGGCGGCCCCCAGGCTCCCCACGGCGTAAGCCGGGTGCACACTTGTGCGTGGAGCAGTTGGCCTGTTTCCAAATCCCAGAAGATCTGGACCATCGTTGTCTTGTCCTGTGAGCGTAGAACTTGGTAGCCCCAGATGGGGAGGTTCATGCTCTCGTTGTCCACATGATCCACAGGTAACCCCCAATCAGTAGCAATCCGATACTCATTTGCGGCCTGCTTGGTTGGCGCGGTGCTGTGCCAGCCCGGTCTTGGTGATTTCGCAGACCCGCTGCTCGAGGCCTGACGATGCTGGGCGGGTCATCATCGTGGCCTGGATCCAGCCGGCGCGGCGCAAGTCGGAGCAGCGTTTCCAGCCGCCCCGCTCCAATCCGACGAGGGTGCAGGCTTCTTCGTCTGTAAGGCCGTTCACAGCGTCTGTGGAGGCGTATGCGGCGAGCAAACGCGCCATGTGGGTGTTCCACGCCTTCGGCATTGCTACGGCCGCCTGACGGCTTGTGGAGGGGTCGCTGCGGCGGAACGATGGCTGCGGGCTGTTGGGCTTCCACCAGAACGGGTCTTTGCCCAGGGCGAACTCTGAGCAGGCCATGCACATGGGTCCGGGCATTGCGCCGGGTTTTCCGCAGTTGCGGCAGGGTGGGAAAGTCATTGTTGGCTCCTTTGTCACTTGGCTGACGATGAAACCATAGCGAGCCGTAAACATGAAGGCAAGCATTGCAGCGCAGGGCCGGGCCCGATCCGCGCAAGGGGCGACGCGGGAGGCCCGACCCAGGCCTAACCCTGAACCGTGTCCAAGCGCCTCAGGGCTTCGGGAGCGCCCGCCACGCGGCCTCGAGCGCCACATCATCGTCACACAGGCCGCCGTTGTCGTGCGGGGCCAGTTCCACATGAATCCATTTGGCACCAGCCGACCCGCCGTTGTCGTCGGCGGTCCAGTCCTTCCAGCCGGGTTTGCCGGCGGTGCGGGCGCAGCGCCAGCCGCGGCCCCACTTTTCGGTGCCCTTCTTGGTCAGCCCGGAGTAGTCGTGCACTTCCTCGATGCCGAGCTCTTTGTAGTACTTGATGAACCAGTTCATGGCCTGGACGGCGTCGGCATGGCCTTCGGCGGTGTCCGGGAAGCCGATGTCGCAGGCGCGGCCTGTGGCGTGGACGGACATGCCGGATCCGTTTCGCATTTTGCGGACCACCAGGGTGCCGAGGTTGTTGAAACCCCAACGCTTGCGGCACAGCTCGACAAAGCGTTCGGTGCCCTTTTTCTTGTCGATGGCGGTCACATCGTAGCCGGTGTATTTCATTGTGCTGTGGGCTCCATGATTCGGAGATCCTCGGTGCCGGACGCGGTCACGGCATAGAGGGATTCGTTTGCGGGAAGGATGAACTGAAACGGGACGGCGTTCTTTTCGGTCAGCAGGCCGTTTGCCGTGGTGACGTTTGACCCACCGATGTACACAATGCCGTTGCCGACGACGTGCAAGTAAATCGTGCGCCATGCACCAGCGGCGTCAACCACCTTTGAGGCGGTGGTGGTGACGGTTTTACTGCTGCTGATCATTGTTGCGGCTTCCTGGCTTGATGCCGAACGCGGCGTCAACTTCGTCTTTGGTGAGGTTGCCGTCAAGGCTGGCGCTGGCAAGCTTCTGGAGCACGACGATGCAGGCCGATACGCCGGCGATGGCGCAGCTCTTGGCGATGGTCAGTTCTGGGGCCAGGGCGGCTGCGCCGGTGACTACCCCGGCAGCCGAGGTCAGGAACAGGGCAACCATGCGGCCGACAACGTCTTTGAGGATGGATAGGTTCATTCGTCGTTTCCTAGTAGGGCGGTCAGCAGTAAGTGTACGGCAAGGCCGATGGCGGTGCCGTAGATCGCGGCGGTCTTGGTGTCGCCGCCGAGGGTGATGATGACATACCAAGATCCGAGCAGGGTCAGCGGTAGGGCTTTGATTTCGTCTTTCATTTGTTGCGCCTCCTAGCGCGTGTGGCTGTGGACACGGCTGTCATGGCGACATTGACTATTAGAACAGACTCCGCTTGAAGTGGGGTGACGCCCGGTGCGAGCTGTGCGCCAATGACTTTTGCGGCGTGGGCCTCGGCAGTATCCGTTTGCACGATGGTTGTGGTGGGTATTGTCTCGGGCGATGGATCCAAAGGGAGGGTTGTTGTGGACGAGGATGTCGAGGTTGTGTTGGCGATGGTGGCGATCGTTTGCGTGGTTTTTGCTTGGGTGGTGCTTGTCGCGTCCTGGTAGGCGGGTGTTGTTGAGGTGGTGGTGGTCGCCTGGGCGGTCGTCGTGGTCACCTCGAGAGCTGTTGTTTTCGGCGGTGTTTCGGGTGCGATTGTCGTGGTCGTTGTCGTCGTACTGGTGGTCGTTGTCGAGGTCGTCGTCGTGGAAGTGGTTGTCGTTGAGGTTTCGGTGGTTGTGGTGGCGGGTTCGGAAGTGGTGGTGGTCACGGATGGCCCGTATGACCAGACGTATTCGGGGCCTGGGTTCCCGTTGCGCCATGCTTCGCAGTCGGTCCAGATAGGCCATAGGCCGGCGGCGCGATCGGCGTCGGGTTGTTCCATTGGCCAGTTGTCGGTGTTGGATTGCCAGCAGGTCCATGTGATGGCGTGGGCGTTGCCGGGCCATAGGAGGGCGGCGGACACGGTTGCGGCGGGAATCACCCACCGTGTTTTCATTCCAGCGTTATAACTGGTGCAAGTTCGGCGATTTCTTCGGCGGTCAGTTCGCGTTCGATTGTTTCGCCAGTTGCTGCGTTATGAAATGTTGCGATAATTGGTTCCGACATAACTACGCCTTTCGATATCCGTAAACCGTAATGGTCCCAGTGCAAGTTGCGCCAGCTTGCCACGAAAACCCATCGTAAGACGTGGTGTTGGCAAGATAGCCACCGGCCATGACGAGAAATCGACTGTCAGGTGTGTAACTGCCTTGCGTGACAGAAGTAAACCCGGTGTACTTGGCTGCGTACGGGTTGTAGAACTCGATGACGTCCATGCCTGCCGCGCCTGATGAGTGGGCCGCCACGCGCCAACTGGCTGCGCCCGTGCTGCCTTGACTGCTGACCGAACCAGGCAGAAAGTCTGCCCCGGAATACACATAGGCGGTTCCGCCCGTATTCGTCAAGCCTGTCCTCATTTGGATGACGGGGACGACGTTGCCGGTGATTGTGGCGACTTCGATCAGCACCCGGTAGTTGTCGTAGGTGGCCGTAAAACAACTGTTGATGTTTACCGTTGACTGATTGAAGGTGGTGCTAGTGATGTACACAAGGCCGGCGTTAGCCAGATAAGTGTTCGTGTCCGACGCAGTCAGCACCTCACCAGTCGTAAACGTCTTCACAGCCATGTCAGAATCCTAACTTGTTGTAGTCCAGGGTGCCGAACACCGGGTTATTCAACTTGAGAAACGCATTCTGAAGGCTCGAGGACAACGCAATCGTGCAACTCCAGTCGGAAGGATTAGCGTCCATTTGGATGCCTTCGATGATGCAGTAATACGTCGTGCCGCGAAAATCAACGCGCACCAATTGGCCGACGTTGCCTTGGTCCGCAGCTCTGAGCGCCTCGTTTGGATACGTCTGGTTAGCCCCCGTAAACCTGAGGGTGTACGGGGTTTGTGCCGACAGTTCGTACTTGGTTCGGAGATACCCGGCAAGGTCGGACGCTTGGCTGGTGGTCTGGTTGATGGTGCTGACGGTTTGCCCGTATGCGCCGGTGCCTGACGTCTGATCCGCTAGCCCTGATGCTTGTACCGTGACTTTTGTACCTGTGTTGTACGCGGCGGACAAAAACTCGATTTCGGTATAGCGCCCAAGGTAGTAAGTGACAGCATTGATAACAATGGTGCTGACGGTGAAATCATCCGAAAAAACTGCGGCAATGATGTTGCCAAGGTTCGGGGAGTTGTGACCGTACCCAAACGCTTGCGGTTGTGTCTTGACTGTCAGGTTTCGTTGCTCAACAATGACGCCGCCATCGGTGGCAATTGCTGTTTGCGCGGGGTTTGACAGCTGCCCGGTGAAAGTTTGAGCTGACGTGGTTGTCGTGAACCCGCCGCCGTTTTGGATCTGGCCGGATGTCAATGAGTTCAGCGTCTCAAATACTTGGGCTGTCGAGTTCCCTGCGGTGGCACTGACATCGCCAAGGCGGCGTGCAGCTGCTGAAAACGGTCCTTCAATGATCAGTTCGTAAGTGTCGTACGCGGGTTTGATGCCGTAAATCACGCGGTAGTCACTGACATAGCCCGCAAAGTAAATGTCCTGGCCAGTGTTGGAAACTCTGATTTCAGCCGGGGCCCCAATGGTTGGAACCGATGGCAATGTTGATGGCAATCTGCCGTAAACAGAACAAGTGCCACCCTGGAATTGGTCGGTCAAGTTCTGTCGCCCGGTGTTCCACGAAATGCGTTGGACCGTGTCGGTCGGGGCGGTACGCCACACGGCGGCTGTGCTGTCGTAGTACTGGACGTTGCTGGTTGGTTTGGTGGCCATTAGGACACCTTGATGACGCTTGGCAGTTTGCCGTTCTTTTTCGACCAGGCAACGATGGCAGCCACGATTTTGTCGGGGTCGGCGCTGGTGGCGTTGATGGTCACGTTCATGTTCTGAGCTTGCCCGACGGCTGACACAGCGTTCTGGGCTGACAGGAGGTCAGCGCCGTAGATCCCCATTCCTGATGCTGTGCCGGCTGCCATGCCCAGAGCGGCAATCTCGTTCAGGTTGGCGTTGAGGCTGCTGACCGTGAGCCCTGCTGTGCCTGACAGCAAATCTTTGGCGACTGCCGCACCAGCAATCGGGCCCAGGTTCAGCAGCTGCTGTACGCCTGATGCCTGAAGTCCGCGGTCAATCAACGTTTTCAGGTCGGTAGCGAAAGTCCTGGCGGCGGCGATTTGCTCCGAAAAGGCTTGGGTGTAGGACTTGCGGCCTGCCTGGGCTGTTGTTACAGCGGTTTCGGCTTTGGCAACACGCTCCATCGCGGCAGCCAAATCTTCGGCGTCCGCCACCGTGGTCTTGCCGGTAGCGGCATCAAACACAACCGTTTGCAGTTTGGCAAGCTGCTCGTACGCCAGCCTGCGATCTTCCAGGGCTTTGTTGTAAGCGTCCTCCGTTGTGGTTTGGGCGCTGACAGCATCGGACAAGTTGACATAACCCAGGACGGCGTCACGGATTGATGCCGCGTAACTGGTCATCGAAGTTTTGATTGCGTCCAGTTTGTCCTTTGCTGTTTGCAAAGCGGACGCCAATTTGTCGCGGTTTGCTGCGGCAAGCCGGGCGGCTTCCTCGGCGGCTTTCTTTTTGGCCGCGGCGACCTCGGCGGCGGCGTCTGCTTCCGCTTTTGCTTTTGCGGCCCATTGGGCAGCGTACGCTGCTGAGGTTGCGTTGCGGGAGTTCAGGGCTTCTTGAGCTGTTGCAGCCTTGTTTGCGGCTTCACCGAAGT
>Ga0255165_1000298_pt1 | contig 18761 bp, 18 predicted proteins | sample Atl_Cont_RepB_8d_FD_183182 | JGI IMG/M metagenome (GOLD analysis project Ga0255165, IMG submission 183182) | Freshwater microbial communities from Altamaha River, Georgia, United States - Atl_Cont_RepB_8d | ecosystem: Environmental > Aquatic > Freshwater > River | place: USA: Georgia | collected... | reverse complement strand
GCACTTGAAGGACCAGCGCGAGGCGGTGCTGGCCCTGTGGCTGCAGGTCATGGCTTGACCCCGCCTGCGATCAGAACCTGAAGGTCATGCCCAGGTCGAGGCTGCGCCCCCACAAGTTGCTGTAAACGGTGTTGGCACCAAAAACCTGAGAAGAGGTCTGTGCAAAAGACAGTGGCGCCGGCTGATTGAACAGGTTACGTATGCCTGCCCTGAGCTCCAGTTGACGGTTGAACGCGTACCAGCACTGCAGATCCCAGGTGGTGAAAGCCCGGACCCGGCGGGTCACGTTTTTCAGCTCACCAGTTGTGAGATGGGTGGCGCTCACCGCTGCATCCTGATAAGCGCTGGTGTGGTTCAGGACCAGGAAAGCCGACCAGTTCTGGCGGCTCAGGCCAGCCATGACACGCGCTCGCAGGCGCGGGCTCACAGTCATTGCGCTGTCATCGTACCGACCCAGATCGGAAGTGAATGGTGCATTGGGGCTGGCCTTGCTGCGTGAACGCAAAAGGTAGGTGGCTTGTGCAGACAGGCTCCATCGTCCCCATTCGCCAGGATGCCGCCACTGGGCTTCCAGGTCGATGCCGGTCTTTTCGCTTTCGCCCAGATTCTGCAGGGGCAGGTACAGGGCCAGCGCACCCGGTGTCGTCCCGCTGTTGCTGTAGCCCTCGGGAATCAGTCGATAGTTGGCGGCATAGCGGCCGGGATCCTTGAGCACCAGCGTGTCCGAGAGGACCTGGATCCTGTCACGAATGCGAACCGACCACAGATCAGCAGCCAGTCGCAGGTTGCGCTGCGGCATGAAGGCCAGGCCCCAGGTCATCTGGATGGACTTTTCGGGTTTCAGGTCCGGGTTCCCGTTACCCAGGATAAAAGGCTTGCTTCCAGGGATACACGTACCCGTGATGCCGCTGCTGGCGCTGAGCTGGCGGGTGATGGCTTCTTGCGCCGCATCGCAGCTGAGACCCAGCCCCGTGGAATAGGCCCAGACGAAGGGGGTACCCAGCGTCTGTGTCTGTGCCACGCTCGGGGCCCTGAAACCTGTGCCGACGGACCCGCGCATTGCCCACGCGGGATTGATTTGCCAGCGGCTGAATGCCTTGGCGTTGGTGGTACTGCCCACATCACTGTAGCGATCCGTTCTGCCCCCCAGGTTGACATCCCAGTTTGTCGTCACGGGAATCTGCAGTTCTGCAAACACGCCGCCGACCTGGCGTCGCACGTCAAATCCTGGTGGCTCGCTTTGCAGTTCGGTGGGGACCAGGTTGGCAAAGCGACTGGTTTCTGTACGCAGGTCCATGCCGACGCCCAGTTCGACATCCTTGCCATCGATTTCGCCCAGTGCCCGTGACGCCTGCGCCTGCAGACCATACTGGCGTGTGGTACCTGTGCTGGCTCTTTTGAGATTGCCGCGCAGCGCCTGGACCTGTGCCGTCAAGGGGTTGCTGGCGTCCAGCGGGCGCAAAACGTCCGGATCGTTCAGGATGCCGCCATACGCCAGACCCAGACCGTTGTAATTCAGGTCACCAAAGGTATCGGCCAGTGACCGTGCACGATGTTGCGTCAGATAGCTACGCCCCTGGTAACGCCACGCATCCCACGCACCCCGTATGCCCACTTGCAGGCGCGTGCTGGTTTGCTCACTGGCGCTGCGCAGTGCGGGCAGATGAGGACGCCAGAACAGCAGGGTGTTCGCTGCATCCAGCCCGGCTTGCTCGGCCTGTATATAAGCAGCCGATCCCGGAACAAGGCCTGCCTGGGCATCCACCCGCGGCCACCAGTTGTTGGATTGCACAGCCAGACTCTGACCCATCAGCAGATCCGCAAACACTGTCTGTCCTTCATGCAGCGCCAACTCGCCGCGGGCATGCAGGCGTTGCGCCTCTTCTTCTGGATAGATGCCAAGTGCCGGGTAGCCGTTGAAGATGCAGGCGGCCTGGTTGGCCGCAGGAATATGCAGGCTCGCGCATTGGCCATTGACGAAATAGCTGTTCACAACACGCCGGGGCGAGAGCTGAATGAACGTGGCGGGGTCACTGGCCCAGAACCCGGTGTAATCGGAAGTCCTGACCCGGTAAGCCTGTCCATCCAGCTCGAACCCCGGACGCCCAGCAGTGGCATAAGGTCGATCACGCCCCAGCAATTCCTTCCGCTCGGACACTTCTGCTGTCACCATCAGCGAGTAGCCATCGCGCTGGAGCTGCCCTTGACCCCAGCCGATGCTGGCCATACGGCCCTGACCTGCACCGCCCTGGGGTCGTACCAGATCGGCGGTGATTTCCAGCCCCTTGCGTTCCTTGCGCAGGATGATGTTGACCACGCCGGCAATCGCGTCGGTGCCATACAGCGAGGAGGCACCGTCGGTGAGCACCTCGACGCGTTCCACATCAGCCAGCGGCAAGGTGCTCAGGTCGGTTCCTGAGCGTTCCGGACCCACGACGGTTGGACGCCCGAATGGCGCCATTCGCAATCCGTCGACCAACACCAGCGTGCCGTTGGGCATGCCATGGATGGCTGCACCATTGAACCCGCCAGCTACCATGCCCAGTTGGGCAGACTCGACAAAATTACCCATCAGCGGCAAGGCCTGCACCACCTCACTGACGCTTTTGAGCCCGCTGCGCCGGATGTCCTCCCGCGTCATCACCTGCACGGGCAGGGCTTGTGTCTGCTCCTTGCGCACGATGGACGAACCAGTGATTTCAACATTCCCGAACTGTCTGAATGCAGGTGCAGAATCCCGGATTTCAACGGTCTGACTTGCGCTTTGTTCTGCAGAAAGGTGTTGTGCCACTGCCGGACTGTTGACCACAATGCCTGATACCAGGGCGGCGAGGAGAGACTTCATGGGGTCCACCGGATGCAAAAAGAGAATTTGTTGATTCTAAATAGCTCATTTCATCCTGTCTCCACAGGCCAACCCTATGTTGGACAATCCCTCTCTTTATCAGACAGCCCCTAGACTGAACATGACCGATACCCGTCCCGCCTTGCCCGACCACTTGTCCATCGATCCGCGCAGCCCGCACCACGTGCCGGCCATCTTCGAGCACGACATTGGCATCCGCTTCAATGGCAAGGAGCGCACCGATGTGGAGGAATATTGCATCAGTGAAGGCTGGATCAGGGTGCCGGCGGGCAAGACCGTCGACCGCAAGGGCAATCCCCTGATGCTCAAGCTCAAGGGAGCGGTGGAAGCCTTTTACAAATGACAAAGGGCCCCGACAGGGGCCCTTTGTCAGGGTGCGGACGCATCAGGCCCGCGGGATGCAGTCGATGAAACTCTGGCGCTGCATCAGCTTGTCGAACAGGCGGTGCAGGTTGGGGTAAGGCGTGCGCCAGTCGATCTGTGGAAAGCGGAAATCCAGATAGCCCAGCGCACAGCCTACGGCGACGTCCGACAGGCTCATGTGGATGCCCGAGCAGAACGGCTTGTCGTTCAATCCCTCGCTCATGGCTCTGAGCGCGTGATCAATCTTTACCAGCTGGCGATCAATCCAGGCCTGGCTGCGCTGGCCTTCGCTGCGGCCCGCCCAGATCGCCTCCATGCGTGCCAGGATGGCAGCGTCCATCACCCCGTCGGCCAAGGCTTCCCAGGTCTTGACCTCCGCCCGCTCGCGGCCGCTGTTGGGAATCAGTTTGCCCACCGGGGACAGCGTGTCCAGGTATTCCACGATCACCCGAGAGTCGAAAACAGCCTCCTGCCCCTCCATGATGAGACAGGGCACCTTACCCAAGGGATTGGACTTGTGGATGAGGGTATCGGCCGACCACACATCCTCGGTCACGAACTGGTAGTCCAGTTTCTTTTCGGCCAGCACAATGCGGACCTTGCAGACGTAGGGGCTGGTGAGTGAGCCAATCAGTTTCATGAGGAACTACTGGAGATAAAAACAGACGCTGATTCTAGAGGGAAGCCAGCGAGCTGCGCGCTGCCCCCAAAACGCCCCCGATAAAGGCATGGGGGAAAACCCACCCCGCCTACAATCCCAGGATGAACTTTTCGCCGATTTCCGCCCTCTCGCCGCTGGACGGCCGTTACGCCAGCAAACTCAACGCCCTGCGCCCCCTGGTGAGCGAACTGGGCTACATGCACCGCCGCGTGCAGGTCGAAATCGCCTGGTTCATCGCCCTCTCGGATGCCGGTTTTGACGAATTCAAGCCGCTCTCGCCCGGCGCCCGCACGTACCTGACCGGTCTGGTCAAGCACTTCAGTGAAGCAGATGGCGTGGCCATCAAGGAATTCGAGAAGACCACCAACCACGACGTCAAGGCCGTCGAGTACTGGATCAAGTCCAAGTTCAAGGACCGCCCCGAGCTGGAAAAGAACGCCGAGTTCGTGCACTTTGCCTGCACCAGCGAGGACATCAACAACACCAGCCACGCCCTGCAGATCAAGCATGCCCGGGCCGAAGTCATGCTGCCGGGCCTGGACGGCATCATCGCCAAGCTGCGCGAGATGGCCCACACCTTTGCCGACGTGCCCATGCTCAGCCGCACCCACGGCCAGACCGCCAGCCCCACCACCGTGGGCAAGGAATTGGCCAACGTGGTGGTGCGCCTTTCCGGCTGCCGCGAGAAGATCGCCGCCGTCAAGCTCATGGGCAAGATGAACGGCGCCGTGGGCAACTACAACGCCCACCTCTCGGCCTGGCCCGACTTCGACTGGGAAGCCTTTGCCCGCAAGGTCGTGGAAACGCCCGAACTGGGCGAGACCCAGGGCAGCGACTGGGGCCTGGGCCTGACTTTCCAGCCCTTCAGCATCCAGATCGAGCCGCACGACTACATGGCCGAACTGTTTGACGCGACCGCCCGCGCCAACACCATCCTGATTGATCTGGCGCGTGACATCTGGGGTTATGTGAGCCTGGGCTATTTCAAGCAAAAGCTCAAGGCCGGCGAAATCGGCTCGTCGACCATGCCGCACAAGGTCAACCCGATCGACTTTGAAAACGCCGAAGGCAATCTGGGCCTGGCCAATGCGGTGCTCAAGCATTTGTCTGAAAAGCTGCCAGTGTCCCGCTGGCAGCGTGACCTGACCGACTCGACCGTGCTGCGCAACATCGGCGTGGGTCTGGGCTACACCGCACTGGCCTACGCCTCGCTCATGACCGGCCTGAACAAGCTCGAACTCAACGAGGAAGCGCTGGCCGCCGACCTCGACGCGTCGTGGGAAGTGCTGGCCGAGCCCATCCAGACGGTGATGCGCCGCTATGGGGTGCAGGGCGCCTACGAAAAGCTCAAGGAAGTCACGCGCGGCAAGACCGTCACCGCCGCCGACCTCCACCAGCTGATCCAGAGCCTGGAGATCCCCCAGGCCGACAAGGACCGCCTGCTGGCGATGACACCCGGCACCTATGTGGGCAAGGCGGCGGAGCTGGCGCGCCGCGTCTGAATTGGCCACCACTTGCTTCTGGCCTGTCACCCCGGATTTGATCCGGGGTCCATCTTTTTGCCATGGATGCCGGATCAAGTCCGGCATGACAGAGGCACCAAACCGCAGAAAGTCCACATGGCCCTCAAATCCACCATCTACAAGGCGAATCTCTCGATCGCCGACATCGACCATGGCTACTACGCCGACCATGCGCTGACCCTGGCCCGCCACCCCAGCGAGACCGACGAGCGCATGATGATCCGCCTGCTGGCGCTGGCCCTCAACGCTCACGAATTGCAGGACACCTGCGGCGGCGACGGCACGCTGGCTTTCGGGGCCGGCCTGTCCGACCCGGACGATCCCGACCTGTGGCTCAAGGACTTTACCGGTCAGACGCGGCTGTGGGTCGAAGTGGGGCAGCCCGAAGAGAAGCCCATCACCAAGGCCTGCCAGAAAGCCGATGCGGTGCGCATCTACTGTTTCAACCACGCGGCCGAAGTCTGGTGGAAGGGCATCGAGCACAAGCTGACCCGGCTCGACAAGCTGCAGGTGTTCCGCGTACCCACCGAGGCTTCGCAGGAGCTGGCCAAGATGGCCGAGCGCAGCATGCAGCTGCAGGCCACGGTGCAGGACGGTGCCGTCACACTCAGTGGCGACAACGGGGGTGTGCACATCGAATTGACGCGTTGGCGCTGATCAATCCCCGCTCTGGCGGTCTGCAGCCGTGCGAACCGACCAGGCGCTGCCCATCGAGGCGGCCATGACCAGCGCGATCGCCAGCCACTGCGGCGGTGTCAGCGATTCCGCCAGGATGATCCAGCCCGCCAGGGCGCCCACCGCCGGCTCCAGGCTGAGCAGGATGCTGAAGTTGCGCTTGGGCAGGTGCTGAAGGGCGTACATCTCCAGCGCGTAGGGCAGTGCGCTCGATAGGGCGGCAACGACCAGCCCGGGCCACAGCCACTCCAGTCGAAACAGCCCGGAGCTCGATTGCGCCAGTGCCACGGGCAGCACCACAGCCGTGGCGATCAGCATGCCCATGGGCGTGGCCTCACGCCCGTAGCGTTGCGCCACCCGTTGGCCGAACACGATGTAAAGTGCCCAGCAGACCGCTGCGGCGAGCGCATAGGCAACACCCAGCGGATCCAGTGTCCCGGCAGACTGCAGACCCTGCAGGGGCAGGATCAGTGCCAGACCTGCCGCCGCCAGGGCCACCCAGATCAGGTCCCGCAGGCGGTGCGAATTCCACAGCGCCACCGCCAGCGGTCCGGTGAACTCGATGGCGATCGCCAGTCCCAGCGGGATGCGGGCGATCGAGAGGTAAAACAGCAGGTTCATCGCCCCCAGCGTCACACCGTACAGCCCCAGCGGTCGCAGGTCGGCGCGGTGCCAGTGGCGACGCCAGGGCCGCAACACCAGCACCAGCAGCAAGGCGGCCAGACCGATGCGGTAAGCCGAAATGCCGGTGGGGCCCATCTGCGGGAACAGGGTCTTTGCAAAGGAAGTGCCTGCGCACAACGACACCAGAGACCCCAGCAGGGCGGCCACAGGACGGAGGGGAAGGCTCAAGCGCGTACTGTTCGGTGGGTTAAGGTGAGGCAAAGCCCGCCCTGTCAGGGGCCATGGCTGCGGGCATGATAGCGCCGCATACAATCTCCCGCTGGTTTGCGCCGCCAGCGCCGCTGAGCAGCGCAGCATTTTTTTGATGATTTCGTGGAGCTTTCATGTTCATTTCTTCCGCTTTTGCCCAAACCGCTCCTGCCGCAGCTGGTGGTGGCGACATGCAGTCCACCCTGATGAGCATGCTGCCGCTGCTGCTGATGTTTGCGGTGCTGTATTTCGTCATGATCCGCCCCCAGATGAAAAAGCAGAAAGAGCACCGCGCCATGATTGAAGCCCTGGCCAAAGGCGACGAGGTGGTGACGGCCGGTGGCCTGCTGGGCAAGGTCAGCAAGATCGGTGAGGCCTACATCGGTGTGGAGCTGGCCTCCGGCCTGGAAGTGCAGATGCAACGCAATGCCGTGGTGCAGGTGCTGCCCAAAGGCACCATCAAGTAAGGTCTTCTCTGGCGGCAGCCGGCATCCATTGCCGCTGCCGGTGTCTTTCCCGACGCTCGCGCCCTGCGCTGAACGCCCAACGCTTTTGCCATCATGAACCGTTATCCGGTCTGGAAGTACGCGATCATCGTCATCGCGCTGCTCCTGGGTGCCCTCTACACCCTCCCCAACTTTTTTGGTGAAGCGCCAGCGGTGCAAGTGTCCTCCGGCAAGGCCACTGTCAAGGTGGACACGGTCACACTGGGCAAGGTCGAAGAAGCGCTCAGGACGGCAGGGCTGACACCGCAGGTGCTGGCGCTCGAAGGCAGTTCGGTGCGTGCCCGCTTTGACATCCCTGACAACCAGCTCAAGGCCAAGGACGCCATCGAGAAGGCGCTGATTCCGGACCCGACCGACCCGCCTTATGTGGTGGCGCTGAATCTGGTCTCACGCACACCCGCCTGGCTCAGTGCGCTGCGCGCTGCGCCCATGTACCTGGGCCTGGACCTGCGTGGCGGCGTGCATTTCATGCTGCAGGTGGACATGCAGGCGGCCCTGACCCAGCGTGTCGAGTCGCTGGCCGGCGACGTCCGCAGCATGTTGCGTGAAAAGGAAGTTCGCCATGGCGGTATTGCCCGCAATGGCCAGAACCTGGAACTGCGTCTGCGCGATGCCCAGCAGCTCGCAGGCGCCAGGAACGTGCTCACCAGCCAGTTCCCGGACCTGCAGGTCGCCGAAAGCGCCGAGGGCAGCGAGTACAGGCTCACGCTGACCATGAAGCCCGAAGCCGCCCGCAAGGTGCAGGAACAGGCGCTCAAGCAGAACATCACCACCCTGCACAACCGGATCAACGAGCTGGGCGTGGCCGAGCCCGTGATCCAGCAGCAGGGCCTCGAGCGCATTGTGGTGCAGCTGCCCGGGGTGCAGGACACCGCCAAGGCCAAGGACATCCTGGGTCGCACCGCCACCCTTGAAGTCCGCATGGTCGATGAAAGCACCGAAGCGCGCAGCGCCGAGATGGGTCAGGGTGCTGTGCCCTTTGGATCGGAGCGTTACCTCGAGCGCGACGGTCGTCCGCTGATCGTCAAGAAGCAGGTGGTGCTGACCGGCGACAACCTGACCGACGCCCAGCCCGGCTTTGACGGCCAGACGCAGGAGCCGGTGGTCAACCTGACGCTGGACGCCAAGGGCGCCCGCATCTTCAAGGACGTGACCCGCGAGAACGTGGGCAAGCGCATGGCCATCGTCCTGTTCGAAAAGGGCAAGGGCGAAGTGGTGACTGCACCTGTGATCCGCACCGAAATCGGCGGTGGCCGGGTGCAGATCTCCGGTCGCATGACGACCATGGAAGCCAACGACACCGCACTGCTGCTGCGCGCCGGCTCGCTGGCCGCGCCGATGGAAATCATCGAAGAGCGCACCATCGGCCCCAGCCTGGGCGCCGAGAACATTGCCAAGGGCTTCAACAGCGTGACCTGGGGTTTCCTGGTCATCATCGTCTTCATGTGCGTCTACTACGCCATGTTCGGTCTGTTCTCCAGCGTGGCTCTGGCGGTCAACCTGCTGCTGCTGGTGGCGGTGCTGTCCATGCTGCAGGCCACCCTCACGCTGCCCGGCATGGCCGCCATGGCGCTGGCGCTGGGCATGGCGATCGACTCGAATGTGCTGATCAACGAGCGTGTGCGTGAAGAACTGCGCAATGGCGCGAGCCCGCAGGCGGCCATCCACGCCGGCTACGACCGCGCCTGGGCGACCATTTTCGACTCCAACATCACCACGCTGATCGCCGGTGTGGCCTTGCTGGCCTTTGGCTCGGGCCCGGTGCGCGGTTTTGCGGTGGTGCACTGCCTGGGCATCCTGACGAGCATGTTTTCGGCGGTGTTCTTCTCGCGCGGCCTGGTCAACCTCTGGTACGGCAGCAAGAAGAAACTCAAGCGCATGTCCATCGGCACGGTTTGGCGCCCCGATGGTGGCACCCTGAAGGCGGACTGAACATGTGTGTGTTGCTGCTGTGTGTCACCCCGGGCCTGATCCGGGGTCCATGGCTTGTGGATTCCCGCTTTCGCGGGAATGACGGTAACCGCATCTTCTGACAGGCGGACATCTCCAAATGGAATTCTTCAAAATCAAAAAAGACATCCCGTTCATGAAGCACGCCCTCGTGCTCAACGCGGTGTCCTTCCTGACCTTTGCCGCGGCAGTGTTCTTCCTGTTCACCAAAGGCCTGCACCTGTCGGTCGAGTTCACCGGTGGCACGCTGATGGAAGTCAGCTACAGCCAGCCGGCCGACCTGAACAAGGTGCGCAGCACGGTGGCCGGCCTGGGCTTTGCCGAGACCCAGGTACAGAACTTTGGCACCGCGCGCGACGTCATGATCCGCCTGCCTGCGCAAAAAGGTGTGAGCTCGGCCCAGCAAAGCGAGAAGGTGCTGGCGGCCCTCAAGGCCGATGCGCCGGATGTCCAGCTGCGCCGCACCGAGTTTGTCGGCCCGCAGGTCGGCGACGAACTGGTTGAAGACGGCCTCAAGGCGCTGGCTTTCGTGGTGATCGGCATCATGATCTATCTGGCCATCCGCTTCGAATGGAAGTTCGCCGTGTCGGCCATCATCGCCAACCTGCACGACGTGATCATCATCCTGGGCTTCTTTGCCTTCTTCCAGTGGGAGTTCTCGCTGGCGGTACTGGCGGCGGTCCTTGCGGTGCTGGGCTACTCGGTCAACGAATCGGTGGTGATCTTTGACCGTATCCGCGAGAACTTCCGTCGCTACCGCAAGATGAACACGGTCGAGATCATCGACAACGCCATCACTTCCACCATCAGCCGCACCATCATCACCCACGGATCGACCCAGATCATGGTGCTGTCCATGCTGCTCTTCGGTGGCGAGACGCTGCACTACTTCGCCTTGGCGCTGACGATTGGCATCCTGTTCGGCATCTACTCCTCGGTCTTCGTGGCTGCAGCCATTGCCATGTGGCTGGGCGTGAAGCGCGAAGACCTGGTCAAACCGGTCAAGAAGGATGGTGATCCGTCCGACGAGAACCACGGCGCGGTGGTTTGAGCCGTGCGCCAACAGACAAAAGGCCCTGCGGGGCCTTTTGTGTTTTCAGAGACCGCTATCGTCGGCATGCCCCTTTCAGCCGTGTCTTTTCTGATGTCACCCTCGGCCTTGGCCCCGGGGGTCCGGCACAGATTAACCCCGTACCAGCCTCTGAAAGAGCCCGCCCGGCAGCCGCTCGACTTGCCCCGCCAGCTCCAGATCGAGCAGTTCGGCCTGCAGGTGGGCAGTGTCCAGGCCGCTGCGGGCCTGCAGGGCGTCCAGTCCGACCGGCTCGTGGCCCAGCAGGGCCAGCAGACCGCTCTCGGCAGGCGAATGTGTGTCCAGCGCCAGCGGCACCTGTCCAAAGGGGTCGGGCACGCGCAGCTCTTCGAGTACATCCTGCGCCGACTCCACCAGCTTCGCGCCCTGGCGGATCAGGGCGTGGCAGCCCCGGCTCTGCGGTGAGTGGATGGAGCCAGGAATGGCGAACACCTCGCGCCCCTGTTCCAGCGCCTGGCGGGCGGTGATCAGCGAGCCCGATTCCAGTGCCGCCTCGACCACCAGCGTGCCCTGGCTCAGGCCCGAGATGATGCGGTTGCGGCGCGGAAAATTCTCGGGCCGCGGGGGGGTTCCCAGCGGGTATTCGGACAGGATCAGGCCTTGCTGTGCAATGCGGTGGGCCAGCGGCAGGTGCTGTTTGGGGTAGACCCGGTCCAGCCCGGTGCCGACCACGGCGATGGTGGCGAGCTGGCCGCTGGTGGCGCCTTCCAGCGCGCCTTCGTGGGCGGCGCCGTCCACGCCCAGGGCCAGGCCCGAGACGATGGTCAGGCCGGTCCGGGCCAGGTGCTGCGCGAAAGCCTGCGCATTGAGCCGGCCCTGCGGGGTGGGGTTGCGGCTGCCGACGATGGCCAGCGCCCGGTTGCCTTGCAGGTGGCGCAGCTGCCCAATGCAGCCCATGGCATGCAGCAGGCAGGGCGGATCTTCGGTCTGCAGCAGCGGGGCGGGGTAGTCTTCGTCACCCAGCGTGACGATGGCGCGGTGCCCGTCTCCGTCTTGCAGCCAGGCCCAGGTCGCATCGCGCAGCGCCTGCCAGCCTTCGGGCAGGCGGGCCATGGCCTCTGCGGTGCGTGGGCCGACCACGCTTTGCCAGGCGCCGGGCGATTGCGCCCAGATGGCCTGTGGCGGCCCAAAGGCGCCGAGCAGCCTGCGGGCGGTTTCCGGGCCGATGCCCGGGGTCTGCAGCAGGCGCAGCCAGGCGCCCAGTTCCTCACGCTCATTCAGCATGGTTTCCTCCCTCTGGTCCGTACCCGGACTCTGCTGCCCATTCTGGGTCAAAGCGACAGGTGCGGCAAGGACTTCGGCAGCCTGCGAAAATACACGTTATGGCTTTGCTTTCCATCCTCCGTTATCCCGATCCGCGCCTGCACAAGGTGGCCCAGCCCGTGCAGGTGTTTGATGCGCGCCTGCAAGCCCTCATCGACGACATGCTCGAGACCATGTACGAGGCCAAGGGCATCGGTCTGGCGGCCACGCAGATCGATGTCCATGAGCGCCTGATCGTGATCGACGTGTCCGAAGAGCGTGACCAGCCGCTGGTGCTGATCAACCCCGAAATCACCTGGGCCAGCGCCGAGCGTGTCAAGGGCGAGGAAGGCTGCCTGTCGGTGCCCGGCATCTATGACGGTGTGGAGCGTGCCACTTCGGTGAAGGTCAAGGCGCTCGACCGCCACGGCAAGGAACAGACCCTCGAAGCCGATGGCCTGCTGGCCATTTGTATTCAGCACGAGATGGACCACCTGATGGGCAAGGTGTTTGTGGAGTACCTGTCCACCCTCAAGCAGGGCCGGATCAAGACCAAGCTGGCCAAGGCGCTGCGCGACGAGCAGCGTTGAGGAGCTGCACTTGAGACTGGTGTTTGCGGGTACGCCCGAATTCGCGCGGGAAGCGTTGGCGGCCCTGCACACCGCGGGCCACGACATCGCCCTGGTGCTGACCCAGCCCGACCGCCCTGCCGGCCGCGGCATGAAGCTGCAGTCTTCGCCGGTCAAGCAGTGGGCACTTGCGTACGGTGTGCCGGTAGCCCAGCCGCGCAGCCTGCGCCTGGATGGCAAATACCCCGAAGAAGCCGCTGCTGCGCGCGAGGCCTTGCTGGCCGCCAACGCCGAATGCATGGTCGTGGCCGCCTACGGCCTGCTCCTGCCGCAGTGGGTGCTGGACCTGCCGCCCCTGGGCTGCCTGAACATCCACGCTTCCATCCTGCCGCGCTGGCGCGGGGCCGCGCCGATCCACCGCGCCATCGAAGCCGGCGATCTTGAGACCGGCATCACCATCATGCAGATGGACGCAGGCCTGGACACCGGCGACATGCTGCTGGTGCAGACCATGCCGATCGCACCCGGGGCCACCACCGCCACCCTGCACGATCAGTTGGCTGCCCTGGGTGGTCAGTGCATCGTGCAGGCGCTGGCCAGCCCGGACGCCCTCACCCGCACGCCGCAGCCGGCTGAAGGCATCACCTACGCCCACAAGATCGACAAGGCAGAGGCGGCGCTCGACTGGGCCTTGCCGGCCCAATTGCTGGCGCGCCGCATCCGCGCTTTCGATCCCTTTCCCGGCATGACGGTGCCGCTGACCCACAGCGGCGCGACTGAAACCCTCAAGCTCTGGGCGGCCACGGCCGAGCCGCTGGCGCAGCCTGCCGAACCCGGCACCGTGGTGCAGGCGGACCCCACCGGCGTGCGTGTGGCCTGTGGTCAGGGCCAGCTGTGCCTGACACAACTGCAGCGCCCCGGCGGCAAGCGCCTGAATGCCGCCGATTTCCTGAGGGGTTGTCCGCTGCAGCCTGGCCAGCGTCTCAAAGGCAATTGATGTCCTGCAGCCGGTGAAGCCGCTGTTCCTGGTGACTGTTCGGGACGCTCACCAGCCCAGGCCCACACGCAAGGGCAGGTAGACCGCCATCCCGGCCAGTATGGTGCCCAGCACACCACCGCGCCAGAAATACCAGGCTGCCCCCGCAGAGGCAGCGAACAGACGTGCATCCCGCCAGGTGTCGATGAGTTCGCCCTGGGTCATCACCACCTCGGGCACCACCACTGCCGACAGGGCGGCAATCGGGGCGTACTGCAGTGCACGCAAGGCCCAGGGCGGCAGGCTCCAGGGCTGGCTGGAGATGAGGAAAAAGCCGCGGGTGAGCACCGTCACCAATGCCAGGCCGACGATCACCGCCAGGGTCCAGAGGTCGGTCATGCGGGACTCCTGGCTGCGGGACGCAGCTTCTCGGCCGAGAGTGCGATCAACACCGCGACGGCGATGGCGGCAACGATGTTGAGCTTGAGCGGCAAGGCATAAGCCGCTACGCCCACCACACCGGCGATGGCGGCAGCCAGCAGGCGCAGCCGCGTCGAGGCCAGCGAACACAGGATCCCCACCAGGCAGAGAATCCCGGCAAAGCCCAGGCCCCATGCGGTGGGAATGAAATTGGCCAGCGCCACGCCCACCAGGCCAGAGCCCACCCAGGAGCACCAGTTGACCAGGCCGTTGCCGGCCAGGTAGGCCTCTTGCGCTCGCCGCTCGTCGGCGGTGTGCCCGGGATCGTGAAAGCGCTGGGTGAAGAGCACGTAGGTGATGTCGGCAGTGAAGTAGCCGTGGGCCAGACGCTGGGCCAACGGCAGGTGCATGAGGTGCGGCCGCAGGTGCAGGCTGAACACCACGAACCGCAGGTTCACGCAGAAGCCGGTGGCCAGAATCACCCAGGCCGGCGCGCCGGCGATGATGAGCGGCAGCGAGGCCAGCTGGGACGAGCCGGCAAACACCAGCAGGGTCATGGCCAGCGATTCGCTGAGGCTCATGCCGGACTTGATGATGGCCACGCCCGTCATCAGTCCCCAGGCGGCAATGCCAGGGGCCTGGGGCAACATGTCGCGCATGCCATCCACGAAAGCGGGCTGGCGCCGCAGGGCTCGAGAGAAGATCACGTTGGCAGGACCTTCCAGACCCAGTCGGGTGCGTCCTGCAGGCAGACCGGGCGCAGGAAACGTGCGAGTGCCGCATCGCCCACCGAGGTGGTCTGCGGTGCCGTGGTGGCCGGCCAGGGGCCGCCGTGCTGCTGGGCGGCGGTCACGGCCACGCCGGTCGGCACGCCGGCAAACAGCACGCGTCCGGCCACGGCCATGGCGGCCTGCAGGGCTGTGTGACCTTCGTTGTCATCGGTCACGCCATGCAGGGTGACGGTCAGGCTGCCACCGATGGCACGCAAGGCTTCAGCAGCCTCGGCAGCACTGCCCGCGTGGACGATCAGGCTGGAGGGCCCGAAGACCTCTTCGCGCAACTCGGGCTCGGCGATGAAAGTGGCCGCCGTCACCTCGGCCAGGAAGGGCCGTGGGGCTTGCGCGGTGTCGGCTTCCTGCACCAGGGCTGTTGCGCCATGGGCCAGCTGACGCTGGATGCCTGAGACAAAGGCCTCGCGCATGCCGGCGGTGAGCATGGGGTGTGGTTGCTGCTGCACCAGCGCGCTGCGCAGGCGGTCAAGGAATGCGTTGGTGCCCGTGCCTTGGAGCAACACGATCACACCGGGGTTGGTGCAGAACTGGCCGCAGCCCAGGGTGATGGAGCCGGCCAGTGAGTCGGCCAGCGCATCGGTCTGTGCCCCTGGCCAGACCAGCACCGGGTTGATGGCCCCGAGTTCTCCGAAAAAGGGAATGGGCACCGGACGGGCCTGCGCTTCCTTCCACAGCGCAATGCCGCCGCGTGTCGAGCCGGTGAAAGCCGCTGCGGCGATGGCCGGGTGGCGAACCAGGGCCAGGCCCACGGCTGCGCTCGCACCCTGGACAAAGCCGACGAGCCCCGCAGGGAGGCCCTGAGCGTCCAGTACCGATTGCGCCAGCGCCCAGGTACGGCGCGAGAGCGCCGGGTGCCCCGGGTGGGCCTTGATGACCACGGGACACCCTGCAGCCAGGGCGCTGGCGGTGTCGCCGCCCAAGACGGAGAAGGCAAACGGGAAATTGCTCGCGGCATACATGGCCACCGGCCCGAGCGGCACGCTCAGGCGACGCATGGGCGGATGCCCGGCGGGTGGTGCGCCCGGCACCGCCGGGTCGTCCACCGCTTCAAACGGCACACCCTCACGGCACAGGCCGGCGAAACGTCGCAACTGGAAAGCAGTACGGTCGAGCTCGCCGTTCAGTCGAGGCAGGCCCAGCGCTGTTTCCCTGTCGGCTAGGGCCACGAGTTCGTCGCGTGCGGCTTCCAGCGCAGCGGCCAGGGCCTCGAGCAAGGCGGCACGGGCGGTACTGCCGGTGGTGGCCCAGATGGGGGCGGCCGCCGCGGCCGCTTGTACGGCAGCGTCGACCTCGGCGGGGCTGGATTCGTTGAACGGCTCGGTACCGGCCGTGCCGCTGCGGGGGTTGTAGGCGTAAAAAGTGCTCATGGTTTCAGCCATCGATCTTCACGGGGTTCCATGCATGCACATGCAGGACTGCCCGAGTTTCATGGTGTGCGTATTTTCAGGCAGAAGACAAAGGAAAAAGACAGCGCGGCCTTTGCATCAGACAGACCGCATCAGAAGGACCGTAAAAGTCCGCGCTGCGCCAGGTTGCGCAACAGGGCCGAGAGGCCAAAACGCCAGGGCGGTGCGGTCTCGGCGTGGGTGACCGTGTTGCACAGCTCGCCCAGATGCGGGCTGCGGATGGTTACCACATCGCCGAGCTTGTGGGTGAAGCCACTGCCGGGCTGGTCGCGGTCTTCGATGGGCGCGAACAGGGTGCCGGTGAACAGCAGGAAACCGTCGGGGTACTGGTGCGCGGCCATCGTCTGGTCGACCAGCTCCTGCGGGTCGCGGCTGATGCGCGCCAGGTTGTTCACGCCCTGGAGCACGAAACCGTCCAGCCCCTCGACGCGCAAGTCCACCGTCTCGCGGCGCACATCGTCCAGCGTGAAGGTCTCGTCGAACAGGCGGATGAAGGGCCCGAGCGCGCACGAGGCGTTGTTGTCCTTGGCCTTGCCCAGCAGCAGGGCGCTGCGGCCCTCGATATCGCGCAGATTGACGTCGTTGCCCAGCGTGGCGCCGATGATGCGGCCGCGGCTGTCCACCACCAGCACCACCTCGGGCTCGGGGTTGTTCCAGGCCGAGTCTGAACGGATGCCGACCTGGGCGCCAGTGCCCACGGCGGCCAGCACCGGGGCCTTGGTGAAGACCTCGGCGTCGGGACCGATGCCCACCTCCAGGTACTGAGACCACAGGCCCTGCTGCTGCAGCACCTGCTTGAGCGCCATGGCCTGGGGCGAGCCGGGCTTGACCGCGCGCAGGTCCTCGCCCACCGCGGCCGACACCTGCGCCCGGATGGCCTGGGCGCGGGCCGGGTCGCCCGCGGCACGCTCTTCGATCACGCGCTCGACCAGGCTGGCGGCGAAGGTCACGCCCGCGGCCTTGATCACCTGCAGGTCGCAAGGGGCGAGCAGGTGCGGGCCGGTGGGCTGGCCGCCGGCGCTGGCCGCGCTGTTCTGCAGCAGCTCGGCCAGGCTACCGACGCGCCGCCCGGGCATGGCGCGCACCCGCGCCGCCGCATCGGGCTGCTCCAGCAGCTCGCTCATGGTGGCGACATGGGCACTGAGGTCGTACACACCGTCGGCGCGGACCACGGCCACCGAAGGGCCGGGCACCGGGCCATCGGTGGTCCAGACGCGCGCGAGCAGGGTGCCGGTGCAACCGTCATCGGGCAGGCAGCGTCCGGGGTCGAGATTCAGGGTTGGCATGTGGTGTTCCGTTCGGTGCGGAGGAAAGGTCCAGGCTTGCCATGTTGGTGGCGGTTCATTGGGAAGATCTGCGTTGTACCGCATCGGCACGCCGGTGCAGGTCGGGCAGCAGCTGCAGGCCCAGGCCGGGTTGGTCGTTCAGGCGGACCGTGCCGTTTTCGACGATCGGCAGCTCGGTCACCAGTTCCTTGTACCAGCCGCTGTAGAAGGCGCGCACGCTTTCCTGGATGAGCGCGTTGGGCGCGTGCAGCGAGAGGTGGGTGGACGCGGCCCAGACCACTGGGCCGGTGCAGTCGTGCGGCGCCACCGGCAGCTGCCAGGCATCGGCCATGGCCGCGATCTTGCGCGCCTCGGAGAGGCCACCGCACCAGCTCAGGTCCAGCATCACCACGCCGGCCACGCCGGTCTGCAGGTAGTCCTTGAAACCCCACTTGTAGCTCAGTGTTTCGCTGGCGCAGACCAGGGCCTTGCAGTCCTCGGCATAGGCCTTGAGCAGGTCCAGGCTGTCCATGCGGATCGCGTCTTCGTGCCAGAAGGTGTTGAAGGGCTCCAGGGCGCGGGCTATTCTGCGCGCCATCGGCAGGCGCCACAGGCTGTGGAACTCCACCATGATGTCCATGCGCTCGCCCACGGCGTTGCGGATCTTGCAAAACGGCTCCAGTGCCTTGTCCAGATCGCCCGGGCTGATGTACTGCCCGTGGCTCTGCTCGGCGGCGATGTCGAAGGGCCAGATCTTCATGGCCGTGATGCCCTCGGACAGCAGCGACTCGGCCAGCTCGTCGGCATGGTGCAGGAAGCCCTGCAGGTCCTCATGTGGGCCTTGTGCATTCCCCAGCCCCCAGTTGGACGAGGTCTGGTTGGTGCTGTTGCGCACGTACTGGTAGCCCGCGCAGGTGTTGTAGATGCGGATGGACTCGCGGCTGCGCCCGCCCAGCGCGGTGTGCAGCGGCATGCCGGCGGCCTGGCCGAAGATGTCCCACAGCGCGATGTCCACCGCTGAATTGCCCCGCGTCTCCACGCCGGAGCCGCGCCAGCCCAGATAACCCGTGAGCTCGCGGTTGCGCGCCTCGATGGCCAGCGGATCCTTGCCCAGCAGCTGGGGCGCGACCCACTCGTGCACATAGGCCTCAACCGCCGCCGCGCCCATGAAGGTTTCACCCAGGCCGACCAGGCCCTCGTCGGTGTGCAGGCGCACCCAGATGATGTTGGGAAACTCGCCCAGGCGCAGGGTCTCGACTTGGGTGATCTTCATGGTGGCTGCCTCCTTGGTTCAGCGGCCCCAGCGCAGCACCAGCGGGTCGAGCCGGCGCGCCATGTCGAGCAGGCCGTCGCGTGTGGCCGGGTGCATGTTGGGGAAGGGGTGGCGCATGGTGTCGCAGGCGATCACGCCGCCGGCCTGCATCAGGGTCTTGGCGGTCTGGATGCCGCCCTGGCGGTTCTCGGCGTTGATCAGCGGCAGCCAGCGCGCATAGGCCGCCACCGCCGCCTCGCGGTCGCCCGCCAGGTAGGGATCGACGATGGTGCGCATACCGTCCGGAAAACCACCGCCGGTCATGGCGCCGGT
>Ga0255165_1000296_pt1 | contig 18775 bp, 38 predicted proteins | sample Atl_Cont_RepB_8d_FD_183182 | JGI IMG/M metagenome (GOLD analysis project Ga0255165, IMG submission 183182) | Freshwater microbial communities from Altamaha River, Georgia, United States - Atl_Cont_RepB_8d | ecosystem: Environmental > Aquatic > Freshwater > River | place: USA: Georgia | collected... | reverse complement strand
CTTGATGTATTCTCTAATACCCTTAGCAGCAGCAATCTGATCGTAGATCACAGCATTCTCGCCAAATTTATTGGCAAATGTTGATTTCCAAGATGGATCATAAACCATTGCCTGCCAAGTAATTGAGCCAACTCTTGCAAACTCAAAATAATTATCAGCAGAACCGTTGATGCAATGGTTCAAATACTGAGCCTGTAGATCAGGGTCACTAATTCTTGATACAACTCTAGCAACTTCTGTCTCAAGTTCCCACAAAGACTTGACTGTTCGTTCTTCGTTGAGAGGAATGTTTTTGATATCATAGTCAAAAACAGTATTAACTTCGTCTGTATGAAAAATACGAACACCAAATGAATACACGTAAGCGCCAGAAGAAGTTTTCTTCTTCAGAACCTTGTATTCACGCTTGTCCCATTCGCGAACCCAAGTGAAAAGACACTCCCTGTTTACTGAGAAATACAGATCAAAGTTGTTATGAACTTCCATCATTTCAGGAGAAGCTGAGATAAAGCAGCTGAACCAGCCATCTTCATACATAACATCTTCTTCGTCAACAATGGAAACACTCCAATCATCAGATGTTTCAGCAGAGTCGATAGCATTGGCAAATGCTTCACGATAGATCTGGAAAGCTGAATCCCAAGATAGAGAACCAGCATCAATCGTAAAAGAGGACGACTTCAAAACATCACCGTAATCGTAGAAAATGCACTCAATGTCATTTTCCTTCATAACGACATACTGAAGATGATACGAGCCATTGTCATCTTTGCCAACAAAATGCCATTGCAACCCCTGCCTAACTGCGGAGATTGGGGCAAACTTAATTCCAGAACCAAATTGACCAATGGTATTTGGATCGTTTCGCTTCGTTGAGAATCCAAGCTTCTCAAGAGCAAGACGATTCACATTGTCTGCCCTATTTGAAAACTTGATATACTTGTTAGACATTCTGTCTCCTTTTACTCAGGCTTTTGAAGGAAAAATGTTCGGTTGAGATTTTCTGAATGGAAAGTGTCTTTGAGATAGTAAGCCATAATCTCATGGTAAAAACCATCCCAATCGGAAGGCGATTGACCTTCCCAATACCAACTAAACCTCTGACCGAAATGCCCAATCATAGCCTTGAGCTGGTTGTAGTTTAGAGTGATTGAAAAGTCATCATTGTTGACTACATTGACTTGATCTTCATCTACAGACAAAGCGATAGTAGTTTCTTGAATCTCATCTTGCTGAACAGTGCTTTCAGTATTTACACCAAGACCCTTGACGATCTCTCCAACAATCGTCTTCAGATTATTGATAAATACAGAAGCCTCTTCTGAGTTTACAAAATTACCATCACCGCCAGAAAGGACACCGGCAACCTGCTCAAAAAGGTGAAAACTACCCTTTTCAACAAGATTTGTTACAGCATTGCCAAGTCCGCATCCGTTTCCGGGATTGTATGAAGATGCAAGATTTACTAGAGATTCATTTGTAAACACCTCTCCGTCAATGATTGCGTCTTCAAGATGAGAAGAAATATCAATCTCATCCTTAAACCTATCAAGAACATCCCTAGCGAGAACATCCATATCAATATGGTCGCACACATCATCAGCCAAATCGCCCATGTCGATATTGTAAATTACATCATGGGCAAGATCAGTCATGTCAATCTTATCAATGAGATCCTTGCTGCTGATTTCATCCATTACACGATCAGTTAGATCATCAATAATACCATTGATGATTTCTGTATTGTCAAAATTGATTGTACCCATTTGTTTTCTCCTTAGTAAAGAATGCTTTCAATGATTGTTTCTACATAACGATAAAATGGACTGTCTACATCAACAGTCACTACTGCGTGATCAAACCAGTCAGAGTAATGGTATTTCATGCCCTCAATAACTGGAAACTTACCGCCATTGTCAACATGAACTTCCAACCAATCAGCGGGGCCTCCGGTAGATAATTGAATATCCACAATGGTTCTTACATTGTAACCAAGGGCGAAATCGTAAAGATCATCTGAGGCATCTTCATATCCATTGAATGGCTCATCAGCATCAATAGCCTTGAAGAGGCTATCCATATACTCTTCACGATCAAGAAGCTTTTCTTCAATAAGCTCCCTGCACGTTTTCTTTTCGTTGATTTGAGATTCAATATCAGACATTGTAGCTGTTCATCACTTTCATCAAGGCCTCTGTTTGAGTCATAGACTTTGGAATAAAGATAGCAGACTCATTGTCTGATCCATCAATACGATTATCTTCCGCAATCCACCAGCTTGTAACAGTTGTATTTTCGTTGCCAAAAGCATAACCCAATTCTGCTGCCAGTTCCTCTTGAGGATTCTGCTCAGAATTAGTTTCTACCTCAAAAGCTACTAAAACAACAGTAGTGTTATTATCAGCCTTAGCGTGTTCAAGATATGCTACCCACCAATCAGCCTCTCCTATATTTAGAGATGCATAATCAATCTCATCATTGCTGAAAGGACCAAAATAGCGAAAGCCATCTACAGGATTGCCTGTAATCAAAATCTTATTTCTAATGTTTCTATCATTAGCCATTGTAATCAAACTTTCTCTTCAACTTTGGTAAGAGACTTAAGCCAAACAAGCCCTAAAAACTGATTTGACTCTGCGTCTGCAATATAGCAATGCCCCATTGTCCCATTCTTAGGAGCATTAGGAATTTCAACTTTCACAACCAACTGTCCAGCGACAGCTTTTGATTTAGGATCAAACCTATCAAGACCTAAGGGATTGTATACAAAAATCTTAGGCTTTTTTGGCATATCAGTCACCATACTTTTCTAGAAAAATTTTAATGGCCTCATCTACTGAAAAATCTATAAACCTATGTTTAACCAAATGACCATCCTTTAGTGCATAGATCTCAAATCCGTCTACAGGATAATGATGAATAGTTAGATCTTCTAATTCCATAGTCTCCGCCCAAAGGCAGAGGGGCTGGTTATTCCAGCCCCTCTGCCTTATCTTTTAGACCTCTCTCATAACCCTCTTTGTAGAGAGAGATAATGTCAACTTGTAATGTTGATTGCAAAAACTCAGACAATTCTTTTGAAGGAACGTCCTGCATTTCAATCATCGCATGGTGATATCCAATGGCAAACCAATACTTCTGAGAGAAAGTAGTTTTCTTAGCCATTCAGGTAGTTCGATGCATCCAATGCCATCAGGATTCCCTGATCCAGACGGTTCGCACGAAGCTTACTGTTATAGGAATCAAGCACCATGCTAGCCAGCGTGATTTGCTTGTTCAAAGGCGACTTCTTGATCGAAGCATTTGATGCCTTATTGATGAGGTAAGTTGGATCGCCAAGCGCACTCAATGTCTTGACCATTCTCGCCTCATCGAACGACTTGTACTTCACGACAATCATCGACATAGCCATGACGAATTCTGACTGGAATGCCGACGAGTGATTCCCGAAAGCATCACGCAAAATTCTCAAGACTTTTTCTAGATTGACTTTGCCAATCTTTTCGTTTACTTTATGGAGCATACCAATGGCACGTACTATTCCAGTACCCGGCTTATCTCCAACTTTCAACGAGAGATTGGCCAATACATCTTCGATCTCCATCGAAGATGAATCTCCTGCCTGAGCAGCAGCCTTGTGCAATGCCGAACGCTTTGGCTTAGTCCGATTCTCGTTCAACAGAACGAACAATTCTGCTTCCTGAGCAAGCGTAAGGTTGAAGTAGACGATTGAGTTTACGTCATCGTTACCCAGCCCCATCTTCTTCATTGCAGCAATGCGGTGTGCTCCATCAATGATGAATAGATCACCGTTCTCTCTGATTGAGAGAATCACAACACCAAGAGCCTTGGGATTGTAATTCTTGACAATCGCATTGACCTTAGCGTCAACCAAATCACGCTGATATGTCATGTCAACACCCAAATCGTTGGGCTTCACTTTTGAGGTGAGCTTCTGATTGGTATTGAACTTGACGTTTAGGTTCTCATGCACTTCTTGCATGGAAACTGTCTCGTTGAGTTTTGTTTCAGCTTGCATTTGAAAGCTCCTTGATATCTGTTGTGATGTAAACTAGATTGCCTATAAAATCTTCGACTTGCCTATTGGCAAGAACTTCTGCCATTGTTTCAGCTTCCTCCTTAGACTTTAGATTCAAAACAGTTGACTTAGTAACATTGATTACGTATTTCTTGTCCACTTGATCACCTCAAAAGCCTCGTCGTAAGTAATGCTACTTTGTTCAGGAAAGAATTTAGCTCTTTCTTTTTGCGTTAGCCCTCCCCAGATTCCATAGTTTTCACCATTGTTCACTGCATGAAGTAGACATTCTACTTGAATATCACAGCTCTTACAAATAGATTTAGCTTTGCTAATGCCAATCCTAACACGCTTAGAAGTCAGCGGCCCATTGTCAATGAAAAACAATGACGTATCTTGACCACGACAAGCAGCCTTACTTTTGACAAGTTCACTCATTAGTTTCCGACTCGCCTTTCTTGTCCATCATATCTGTAATCATGTTGATCTTTTCGGAAAAGTCATACCAAGGAATCGTTTCGCATTCAGCAAACAATTCAGGGATAACCGACTCATTTTGATGCTTGAAATATTCCTCACTAACACCCAACTCAATCATTGCAGCGTGCAATGTCATACAAAAATATGCAAGAGAAGTTACAACATCAGATGCCCTAGACAAAGACATTTCTGTTGCTCCATCCTCATAACATTCGTTGACACACTCCATAATCCATCGGATGCCAGATGAGAAATCAAGAGGATTAATATTCTCTAGTCGATTACTCAAAGACTTGAAAATATTTGCATACTGACTACCATTGATCACGCCGTCAGGAACCATACTCTGAGTATTCAGAATATGGTTATAGTCATCTTCGTTAAACATTTTAACTCTTTTCTTTGTTTGTAGGGGGGTCAAAAGAATCGTCTACTCTTGCAATTTCTTCATTAGTAAGGAATGAATCATCCCAAGATTCATGTGTGTTAATATACACATCTGCATCAGGAATGATTGTATTGACATGATCTGCATTCAATACTTGACCATTCATTACTCTAATGAATCCTTGAAAGTCCATACCGTATTCGATATAGTATAGGAAAAATACAACATCAGGAAACATCTTAGAAATGGTAATGATTCCGGCTTCGGGAGGACTCCAAGCAGTATCAAAATCAATACGAATAAATTCGATTGACTCTCTATTGCCATCAATCTCTTCAATGCTAAAAAACCTTTTGACAATTGAAGGAGAGTGAATATCCCACTTAGTGCCCCAATTTTCATTGCACCATGTATACCACTCATTATCCTCAAGAGAATCAGGCAGAGGAATGAAAGGCTCAAGCAACTTCAATTGTTCCTTACCATTCTCGTCAATTGTTTTCATTCCACTAAGAACAGCCTCAACTGACTTCAAAGGGCCAGACATGACAAGTTGATTTTCACACCAGTTAGGCATTGTATTCTCCCATTACTTCGTTAAGAAAATTCTCATACTCTTTTGCAGAGAAAGCAAGATTGTACTCAGACAAGCATTGCCAACATGGAATCATCAATTCAATTCCTTCAAAGTTAGAATTGACCATACCAGTGTCTTTGCATTTCTCACAAGTTACCTTATAGGAATTCATCAGTCTCATCCCATCCTCTAAGCCTTTTAAAAGTTACTGATACATCAGATACAATCCAAGGAAGAACTGATTGAATTATATCAGTAACAGCATTTAATTCTTGAGAATCATCAATCTTAAAAGTTGTATGAACAACATACCACCCAGATTGATTTTCATTTCCATCATTCAGTACCATACAGCACTTCCATCTCCGTACTTAGATACGAACTTCAACCACCAACTTGCATAAATCCAGTCATGCAAAAACCTAGGATCTAGATCATTTGTGTTGACGATATTTGAAAAAGCCTCTGTGTGATCTGCCATCCAACCAGATAACTCCAAACACAATTCAGGATCAAGGCCCTGATCTTCTGAAAATTCTTTCCCTACACCATAGAAATCAACAGGAGATTGATATCCATGCGAAGCAGCAAGATGCAGCAATGAATTACCCCATTTGCCACGATACCAACAAGGTGTGCCAAAGATTCCATAAGCAGGAACTGAATTCATAACCAATGGGTCATTCTCATATGCTTGCTTGTACGGACAGCCACCACATTGGATTGTAGCTTCACAATCAACAATATTGTGCTCATCAGTTTCTGGATACTCAGAAGCAAAAATAGCAGTCCCTGCCTTTTTGCAAGGAAGAATCCTAGGAATATTGTCAAGCCCCATTGTTAGCCTTTCTTTTGGAGAAGAAGATCTTTGATCATTTGCTTAGCAACTGGAAAGTTTGCATGGTCCGCATTTCTAATGCCAAGGTTTCGACTAAGCCAGTTTAGATCATTGAACCTAAACGGAGGTACATCCATAGTTTTGAGGATCTCAGTCAGATCCTCAATGCTAATGCTTTCCATTTTCATTCCTTTGTGAGAAAGAGAAGTCGTCTAAAAAGAGAATGCACCTCATCAGCCTTAGGATGATTCGGTGCAATAACGTCAAAATTACGAGCAAGCCAGCGGATATTGTTGATCTTATCTTCTGGAATGTTTACTGTTTCAAGAATGGCATGAAGCCTATCAAAAGGATTGCTGGGATTCACAAGATCCTTTTTCATTTTCCTCCCATACGATGGAATCAAGATAATACGAACGAGCCTCATTCTGACTAACAGAGAAAACAACTCTATCAATACCACAAGCAATCATGTGTTCAACACAATATTCACAGGGCATAGAAAGAGCCAACTTGTTAGTTGAATTCAATCGTGCAACATAAATAGTTGCACCCTCAATTTTTTTTACGCCTTTCATTGCAGCAACTTCTGCATGAATGCTTTCACGAAAAGGAGGCGTATCAGGCCCCTTTCTCGGAATGTTAGGAGAATACGAAAGCACTCGTCCAGATTTTACAACTGCTGCACCCAAACGAAATTTGTGATGATTTGAGGAAAGAGCAACTTTTGCTGCAATCCTTAGCTTTGCAAAATCACTACAAGAAACGTGTGTAGGATCGTAGTTGTAAGTTCTAAACTTATACCTCATAAAGTCCTTTTCTATTTGCTGTCACCCAAGGCATCGTAAATTGAAAGCTGACCTTCAATTTCAGGAGAATAGGATTGGGGAAACTCCCAGTCAATCCTAGTCAGACCCATTGTATCGCAGAACTCATCCCAATCATCGGCATAATCAGGATCAATTAGCTTTAGCCTGAAAGCGGCGAGAGTTACTTGTGATTCTTCGATATATACACCTTCTGGATCAAACATATCAAGATAGCCAAAGATGTGCTCATTGTCCATCATTTCTTGAGCAATCATCCCCGCTGTTTCTTCTTCGCTACCATTTTCATGTCTGATCATGTCATTCATGTTATTCCTGATTGCTGCGATTGCTTCTTCGTAGCAGAGATCAGAATAAGCAGATTCATCTGCAACTGGATAATCTTCCAACGCAGCAAGCCATTGAACTATTGCCTTGAATGACTCAGCAATGTTATCTTCAACAATGCCATCAGATTCATTATTGAGAATTCTTACAGTCAAACGATCAGCGTGACCAACAGCCCAATGACTAACCCCAACAATTCTAACATCATCAGGGAAGTGAAGCATCATATCTTTGGTAATTACATCAAAGTTCGATACTTGAAGTAGATCGGAAGAATTATGCTTATCAATTCCTGCCCATCCCCAAGTAACAAACATTTCATCGAATCCCCACCAGCCAAAATCAGATGGCTTCTCTAAAGCCATCTTCGCTAGCTGCTCCAGATTGTGACCCTGATACATCAAGTTTGACTCACTCATCCCTGAACTCCTTCACGATATCTTCGGGATTGCCGACCCAAAAGAATCCTGTGCAGTTGCCTTTGTCCAGCCATTCATCCAAACAGTTGTGGAGGAACTGCCTGTATTCCTCATCCAAATCGCCACCCGAATGGTGACAGATATCTGAGTGAATACCACCGATCTCCATCTTTTTGGTTCCAGCGTCATAGTATTCACCCATGTATTGGATTTCTCCACAGAATTCCATTGTATCTCCTTATTGTTCCAGTTCTTGCAGTGCTTCGTCATCCCAATGCATTGGGGTGTTATTCTCAACACTAATAGCATACTCATAAGATTCAGAAGAATCTTCATCATAGTATGCTACTACATATCCATAACTTCCAAAGTCATGAGGAAACCATTTCTTACGAAAAGAAACAGACTTATCTTCAGCCAAAGGAAATTCTCGATAGAGTTGATTGATAAAGGCATCCATTTCCTTGCCAGCCTTTTCACGAAAATTAGGCTCGCCAACCTGAGCGCAATCTTCTTCCACAGGCGCAGGGGCAATCTCAATGTAATCCAGTTTCATTTTTACCACCAATCAGTTACGTTAACTTTGCCATTTTTACTAATTAGATACTCTATAATTTCACTGCGATTTACTTCACCAAATTTCATTACAAGTAAATCATGTTCAGCGGTTGTGATGCTAAACTTTTTGTATATATCAAGTTGATGCCGAGATACAAAACCGTATCTTTCATGAAACTTGAGGGTGCTTGTTTCATCATTCATATTCTTCCTCATCCCAAGACGGAATCAATTGCTCTGCGTAATCGGCGCTTACAACTGAATCGCTGAAACAGACGTTGCAAAATTCTTCATCAGGCTTCTCTGAGAAGTAATGACCACATTCTGCACAAATGTATTCCTTAGTCACAGTACAATTTCTCCTTTAGCGATACGCCTAAGAACTTCCGCTGCTGTTTTGTTTGAAACACTTCTTTCGTCTATCGAACGCTCATCACAGCAATTGCAACCATCGGGATCACAAAATCTATGTTCATATGATGTGTTCCCAAGAAAAGTAATTCCCCACTCATCAGAGTCCTTTGCAAGTTCATGCCAAATAGAATCTCCCCCGAAATAGAAAAGCCTATCAGCTTCGTAGGGGCTAAGGCCAAGAATATCAGCAGCCAAAGTTGGCATATTTCCTCTTTGATGACAAATGGAATCCAAAGTATAAAACTTTCCATTACTGTTACTAGTAAGACTTCCATGCATCATTGCAACTGCCCATCCTGCAACACAAGCAGCAGTTCCGCAATCAGACATATCAATCAACTCATAACCGGCGTAATAAATGTAATCCAATCCGCCATCCAATTTTTCATCATAAACGACTCTGGAATACCAACCAGTAAGGTTGAATCTTTCAGGTGGTGCTGATTCGATCAGATCAGCTAGTCTATTGATAATTGCTGTATTCATTTATGCTCCAAACTCTGGAAGATCATTGTTTACTTGAATATTGATTTGTTCATTCCTCAACATAGCAATATCAACAGCAAAGTCGATTCTATCAAGAGGATTCTCTAGTTCAACTAGAACTTTGTATTCTTCTTCTGTAATTTCGACCATCAATGCATTGCCCTCACGGAGCATATACCCAGTAACAAGATCGAAATACACTTTCTCAGTAGGTGTCGTAAAACGAACTATTTTTTGCAAAACGTGCAATCCTTTCTCGTTCTTCTTGAATTCCATACTTTCTACCATAAAGATAGAAAACACCGGGAGCAAGTGTTACCCACAAAACCAACACAATGCTGGCAATATCTTGAATCTTACTGTTCAACGTTTTCTCCATTCAAAGGGAATGAGAACTCACAGCAGGGCTTATCTGACATTGAGCAATGAGCAGAATCCTGATAGTTATGCTTCAAAAATGCATACTTGTTTGAAGCAACAAAAAATCTGAACATTGCAAGAGAGCAATCATGACACACATTCAATTCCCAAAGAGGGTTATCAATGTCATCAAAGAATTCAGCGTAACCGCCAGTAATGGAAACTTGCATTCCGTTTTGGATGGAATACTCTTCGTAATTCCCATACCAAATAGCGTCACAATGCTTACCGCAAGAATCACAAGCAACAATTGGATTTAGCTCAGCACTAAATTCATTGCTCTTGTTTTCAAGATTCTGCTGATTGTTATTCTTCCTACCGAAAAGAGGAATAACATTTGAAACTTGCTTACTTTGATCCATAGGAACGACCATACCTCCGCAGGTAGTAATCCAACAATTGTTCCAAACCCTTTGCCTTTGTCTTAGCAGTAATGCCATAAGTTTCTCTAGCAAACTTGAGGACATTCACTCCCCTAGACATTTTCATTCCGGTATTCACTTCGATCTTCAATGCGGCAATAGTTGCACAAAGTCGATAGTGAAAGATTCCCTCTGGGGTGTCAATAACAACAACATCATTCATTTCAGTCTCCGTATCCTACAACAATGTCATTACGAACATTTAGAGTTGCCAACTCGTCTTTCTTCACCCAAAAATAATTGCACTTGTGAAGCAAAGCAGGAGTGTATTGCTTACGAAACTCCCTTTCCGATGCGTCTAGTCCAATCTTTTGGCATTCATCTTCTAGACAGTAATCGTAACCTGCCTCAAATCTTTCTTGCATGATTTGAGAATCGCAGTATTTACAGTTCATGACGATCCTTTCTGTCTGACTAAAGAGTTCCGATATAACGGTATGTATCCAGCAGATCTTCCCGAGCATCTTGCAATCTCAAATCTTCCTTGTGAGTCACAAGCAAATCATCAACGATTACACGAAGCTTATAGATCTTATCAAGACAGTTTTCGATCTCATCGAAAGGCGAATCTTCATCAAGAGAATTGGCCTCGTAGAAAGCAGACTCAAATTCTTCCAGAAAGTTTTCGACTACATCTTCGATCTTTTCGTCAACAGAGTCGCAATGGAAAACACTTTCCATCTCAATTTCGTACTCATGACGAGGGTCAACAAGATGAGCATAGGGATCTAAATCCTCATTGTAAAAACCATTCTTGATGATCTGCCTACGCTTATTGATTCGGCTGAGAGCGAGCAATTCACGACTCTCGCGCTTCCAATATCCATCCTCATTCTGCTGTTGCAAACGAACAGCAGCAATCATAGGATCAGAAACAGTAACATTCTTCTTCTTCCTACGACGAACAGGAACAGAAATGCTAGAAGCATCAATGACTTCATACTTCATTTCACTCATCAGTTACCACCCCGCTTGTTTTCGCCCTTGTAATTCACATGAGCAATGTTGCTGAGATTCTTAGTAGGAATGTATTTGATACCCGACTTAGCGTGAGAAACAGGCAAACGCAAACGTGCAGCGTAATCTGCACCGTCAGGGTAATGCACAACAGTACGAGTAGTTGCAAGATAACGGAAATACGAACCTGCATCCACATTGGCACCATTGTCAGTAACCAAGATGCAACGAATGTCATAGTTGTCACTAATGACAAAGAAATCCTCAATCACACCGTAATTCTTATCACGAACTACGAGGCTACTCCCGATCAATTCCTTGCAACGATCTTGCATCGTTTTCATTTCGTATTCCCCTCGCTGATAAATGCTACCGAATATACAACGAATTGCGCAAACACAAATGCAGTCATAAATGCAATAATTGCCTCCGCAATTCTGCGAGGCAATTCCTTGCGATTTGTCGTGGGCATCTCGTTCACAATGCACAGTCTACAGGAGGGAAATTGAGGAGACTACTTCCGCAGCTTATTGAGAGAATATTGTGGGAATCGGGGGAAAATCGGTGGAGAATGCGTCTAACGTTAGACCGCCCATAGGGGTCTAACGTTAGACGACCGGCATTTCATTATCTTTTTTCTTATAAATTTAGTATATATTTTTTTTATAAGATAGATTTTTTGATACAAACCAAAATCCGAAGTTGATTTTAAATTAATTGACTTCAGTAATGACTGCATTTTCCGCAAGCCATTGTAACATGTTACCACGATACTCAAATCTTCCAAGATGCATTAGCTCAATTGATGGATCGACCCAAACTTCTCCACCCATCTTTTGCCAGTATCTACCAAATCCATAATCTTCAGATAAAAATCTAGAGTGATCATCATGATCAACGTAGCTATTGAATAATGCGTAAGAGCAATCTCTTTCCTTGCCAACAAGACCGCCAGTATCATCGTTATACTTAAGTTCTGGATACTCTGCAAACATTCTTTCAAAGACATTCCGTTTAATCATCATAAACCCAGTTCCGGCATCGTGAATCGCCAGAGCACCGTTGTCCATCTTCACATTGTTTTTCGCATCTTGAACGACGTTTACAACGAATCTAGTGCTCCTCTTTGAGAGTTCCTCACTAGAAATTCCTTGCTTTACATCATTTGAAACTTTATTCCAGTTAATATCTTTAATTGGATAAGCACCTGTCATTATATCCTTATCATGCCAGAGCATCTTGATGATATCTTCATAGTTAAACGCTAGATCCACATCAATAAAAAGAATATGAGTAAAAACTTCATTTGCCATAAACTTGGCAACAAGCTGATTTCTTGCTCTAGAGATTAGAGAATCGGATATAGTGCTTACACCAAACTTAAGCCCAAATTCTTTGAAGCCCATACATGCCTTTACCATAGACATAAAAAATGGTTCAGTAACTTGTCTGTCATAGCATGGCAATGCAATAAGTGGATACCATTCAGCGATTTGTTCTGTAGTTATTTCAATTTGCTTTGTTTCAAAATTCAACATACCTATGATTATACAGCAAAAAGGGCCGTGGATCGAATCCACGGCCCTTTTTGAAATTAATTTGTTTAAGAATTACTTAGCTGCTTTTGCCTTAACAGTAGCAGTCTTGATCTTAGCGTCTGAAGTAGTTACAACTTCTTGTTCTACCTGCATGGGCGCATCTTCAATCATTGGCTGAACTTCAAACTTTTCCTGACCATTTGCACGGCTTGCCTTAAAGTAAAGCTTGCCAGCATCAGCATCGAAGCGGATGATTACTTTGAAGTTAAGCTTCTTAGCCTGAGCACGAATACGCTGCTGGATAGAGTTGTAAGCCTTACCCTTTTCCACACCATCTAGGCAAAAGCGAGAGCCATTGTTGGCTGAATCAACTAGTGCATCAATGATGAGTTGAAGTTCACCACTAACCCGACCCGAACGAGTCAGTTCAGGAAAGTTGTCTACTTTGTTGAGGTTGATCATCTTTGTTCCTTGTTGTTGAGGGGAGACTTTCTGCTCCCTGATCTGATGAACGACAATCTAGCGTATCCGAACGGGCCATGTCGGGAAAAAATTAAAAATCTTTTTTCCGTCAAAAAAAAGTTTAAGGATCGACACAATCACGACGAGGATGGTCACAAAATTTGTTACAAAGAATCCAGCCATTTTTCGTTTTTTACGGTGTCAATATCCTTGCTGCTGTACCCATCAACAAACTGACCTAAATCGCTTGAATAAACACGCACAGTGCCAAAATCTTCCAATTCTTCCTGAATTTCCCACTCTTTGTCAAACCCAAGAATTTCTATATCTATTTCATTATCTATAGCTATATTTTGAACACAATTAAAAACAGCACCAGCTACTGCATCAGCCAAGTCTTTTGAGCCAGATGCGGGGTGATCTATTTTGTTATTACCAAACAGCCTCAATTTCAGCAACTCTTCTTCGACAAGAATCTCGTTCCAATATCCACGAAGTCTTCCGTCATAAATTGAAGTCATAAGTGTGTCATAGGCACTCTTTTTTACTGAGTGAAAATCTGCATTAATGCCCTGAGCTTTTAGAGATTGCACCATCTCTACCGATTGCCAGCGGTCGAATGTAACTAAGCCTACGTCGAACTTCCTACATAGATCTACGATCATTTGCCTTACTGATGAGAAGTTAATCTCTGCACCATTTCCGGCCTCCCAAGAATAGACAAGATCCACGTTTACTACAGGGAGTCTTTCGACTCCAACACTTGTCATTATTTCTTTGAAACCGGCACTATGAACTAGTGCCAATGCTGCTCTGTCTCGTTTTAAACCTAAGTCAACGTGTATGAAACGAACCTTGCCATCACTACCGTTGAACCAAGGCTTGAAGCTTCCATCTTCCTCGTCTATTGGATCATCATGGTGATTGAAAGCCTTTCTTACAAGATCAGGATCTCTAAAGAAAGCGTCTTCCATGTTGGGCGGTTCACACATGAATCTCGCTCTGGCTTCTATTGGATTTCTAATAAACTCCGATTCTAGATCTTCACGCTTGATTGTGGGATTAACTTCCCAAGTTGATGCTTTCTTGTACCAAGTCTTAGGCTCATTCTTCTCAACAGCAGAGTTAAATCTCTGCTGAATGAAGTCACCCTTATATCTTGGGAATGAAAGAAGAATAACCTTTCCAACTTCTGGGAATCTAGACATGACAGATAACTTACTCATGTTATAGATTGCGGAGGCTGACCCTTTGGATCTTGTTTCCCCCTTTAATTCAGCGTCTGTTTTGAATGCAGAGATCTCGTCTAGGATCACAGTCATAACTTCATAACCTTCCCATCCTTCACTTTCGGAGTGACCTGAGAAGCATCTAACTGGCCTTGAGAAGAAGAATATCTCTGAAACCCTAGGTTCAAATCCTACCTCATTGAAGAATGGTGACGACAGAAGTAAGTTCTTAAGTGGTTCAAAGAATACTCGCTGAGCCTGTTGAGCGTTTACCGCTAGGTTAAGTAGGTCAATATACACACCTGTAGCTTTCCCATAATACCCAAGAGGATCTCTCAAGCAATGAAGAAGATAAGAAGTATAAGCGATAGATATTCTCGCACAGTGGTCTTTGCCGCTGCCTTTCCCAAGCATGCATATGACCTCATTATCGGTGTAGTTCTTGTAGTATTCTTCTCCAGCTTCTTCTCCCATCAACTTTTGGAGAGTATGTTTCTTGAATATTTGAGTGCTATGTCTAACAATTTCAAGCTGAATTTCAGAAAGAGCGGGGAGGCCAAGATATTTTTTATCTTGAACAAAAACCTCAATTGGCACTGGTTCCGTGCTAAGCTCGTCTTGTTTCAAAAGCCTATCGAAATCAGAAAACTCAAGGTTCATTCCTAAAAAATCAGACATGCTATTTCTCCTTTAAAAATCAAAACTTTATCGGCGTATGCGAAAGTGACTGTCAAAGCTACTCAATAACTTCTGCATCCTGAATATCTTCATCAGGATCTTTCATTATTTCAAATGCAACAGCGAGTTCTCTTCTAACTTCTTCCGCAATAGATGGATGTTTAGCTATAACATCTCTTAATATTTTAGAAAGAATTTGATTAACATTCTCTGCTTTTTGCATTCGTGCAATATAGTCATTATCTGTAGATGTAGACGAACCAATAAGCTTGTGAAGCTGGGCCTTTTTAGAAGCAATATCCGATGCTAATTTAAGAGCTTGAATTCTGGCAGCAATCATTCCGTGATCTGTCGCAATAGAAACTGTTTCCCAAGCCTCTTTACTAATTTGATCAAACTCTTGCAAAGCCTTAATGGTATTAAACTGTATCTTTTCAAGAAAATAAGGATCGTCATCAGCTTGACGCTGCAATATAATCTTGTATTGTTCAATATATTCTTTTGCTTTATTTGTATTTATAGAAAGCAAACTGGCGATCTCATGATAAGAGTATCCCTTAACATGAAGAACGCCAGCATCTTCAATATCTTTCAATTGATCTAAAATAGATTTTTCTTTAAATGATTCTATATTTGACATAATCTGTTATTGTAATCTTTTACCACACTATCCCAACTCAAATTGTTATGGATATAATCAGAACCTTCAAGTGCTCTGTTTTTCTCTTTATGATAATTAGAAACTACATATAACATTTTATCACATAGATCATCAAAGTTTGGCAAAGCCCACTGTGTATTAGCATATATACCGACACGATCTGTATCACCAAGCTTGTAATCTAATGGTATTGATAGATGTGCGTATTCTTCACAAGCAGAGTAGTTGGTGCAGATTGTTGGAATACCCTTAGCAATACTTTGAAATGGCATCATTCCCCACCCCTCTCCGCTTGTGGGGTATATGAAACAATGCGCTTTTTCATAGAGTCTACTCAAATATTTTTCATTTACAATTCTATCAATAACAGTTATCTGAGGATGATTATATATTGAACCTAGAATCTCACCATCTTCACTCTTGAGCCTTGCATCAGGAGCGCCAATTGATTTTATAATCAAATGATAATTGCTGTCGCCCGCAAATAGCTTAAGGAAAGCATCGACAGCCATCTGAGTATTTTTTCTAGTCGATGGACTGCCCATATGCATAAATGTAAATGGGCCAGATGGAGTATCTTCATATTTATTGAAGATAGGATCTATACCAAGCTTAAAAGTTTGAACATTTTTATGCCCTGTAGATTCTCTAAATACACGACCACACCATTCGGATGTAGTCCATATTTCATCCATTTCAAGCATATAATTGACCCAACCGCTGGGAACTGATTCTGTTTCCCAATAAGTAAAGCCAATTTTATATTTACCCATTTGCCTATAGAAATCAGGCAAACAGTTATTTATGAGTATATCTGATGTAGACCAAGCTGAGTCTGGAAGATATATAAATGTCTCATCACTAAGGATCATTCCATCTTCAAGAGAGATGTGAACACCAGAAACTTGAGGCCCCGCACCGGAATCTGCTGCATCCTTGGAGTTAAGGACTTCAAATGCATTCCTATCCACTCTTGAAAATAAATTCAAGAATGCATAGCCATAACCATCATTCCTCAGTTGAATCGGGCAATACCAAGTTATGGTCTTTTTCATCTTCTACCTTGTAAATAATAAAATCGCCTGACTTAGCAAAAACAGTCATGGCTTCTTCTACTTTTGTTAAGTTAATCACATTTTTCCTTTCGGTGTGATGGAATCATATCACAAATTTTTAGATCAAATTTGGATATCAATGGTTATTATAAAAATTATTAGTCAGTTTTAAAAGCTAAATCAACACCAGCTTTTGCTGCTTCTTCTTTTAACTCATCCAAGCTATACCCATGTTCTTTTGTGAAGTGAACACGATAGTTAAACCAGCCCATAATTGCATTCCAAAACTTAGGATCAGTAGTATCCTTCAATTGCTTTAGTTCCTCAACAGGCAAAAGAAAACTAAGAACACCAAGAGGCATGTATACAGTTAAATCATTCTCACTATTTTCTTCTGCATACTGCTTGATCAAATTTTGATAGTCTTTAATAACTCTTTGCACAGGAGGCCCGCCATAGTAATCAATGCTTCCATTTTCATTCCGAATTCGTGGACAGAAATCATTCACGGTACTAATTGTGCCAAACGATCTACACACCAATGGTCTAAACCTATAAATCGTACAACCGCCTTTGTAGAAAGCACAATGACGCTCAGTATCCCCACCGGGTATCCAGCTTTCATCTTTCAATGCTTCTTTTAGATCATTTACGACAGACTCCATCCATTGATCAGCATATTCCTGACCTTTGTTTTCTAGATGAAGATAATACTCTTGACGTAAATTAAATGCAATATTAGCGCACTCAAGCATTGGTAAAACCAAACCAATCTTGCAACACTCTCCAGAGCCTAGACACTTATACTGAGTCTCATTCTGTCTGGCCTCAATAACTCTTACTTGATTGTAGACCATATCAAGCTGAGCGAACGTTGAAATATCTTTAAGTGAAACAGACCTTCTCACTTCTTACGACCTTTCTTTTTTAATTGATTTATCTTTCGCATTTCTCTTCTTTTTCTTTCTACCATTTCTTGCATTGGTGATTTAGGTTTTCTCATGGCAGTGTTCTTCAAGTTACGACCTTTACCTCTATATTTAAGAAGATCGTATTTCTTGACCCAGTTATATAAAGCCTGCGGTGTCACGCTGATGCCATAAGACTGCTGTAGGTGCTTACATATGTCAGTAAGATTCATACGTCGTTTGACGTACATCTCATACAGAAATTGTTTATCTTTGTAAGGCTCCATACCCATTAGTAATAGCATACCATAGACCTATACCTATTGCGTCACTAATGTCTGAATCTAAATCAGTTACTTGAAGATCTTTAAAATAAAAAGTTAAGATTTTCTTTACTCTATTTTTTCTTTCATCCACAAGTCGCTTCTGTATACCTTTTTCACCAAATTCTTTTTTGATTTTCTCTATCTCTGGCTTTGTAACATTTTTATAGCCTATGCCGGATTTCCATTTCAGAGGATTAACGTCCTGCACTGTCTCACAGAAATCATCTAACTCACCCCAAGTAAATCCTATTATATAAGACAATATCCTGCTAGCTTGAAAGTTTTGAATATAAACAGATTGTTCAATCACAGCATGGTTTGGGCTATATTTATTACAAATTTCAGGCATCTCTTTTTTGATAATATCAAATTTATTTGACATTTCTGGAGCATTCGTAAAATGAATTTTTCCATAGTCAACAATCTTTATGCTTTTTTTAGATATATCTAAAATACACCATGCTAGGGAATGAGAAGCAGGATCGACAGCAATTATTCTTGTGTCTTTTATCTGCGAGATAAGAGAAGAGATAGACATTAGAATTCTTCTCTCAGCTTTTTTTCATCCCAGCCCCAAGATGCCAAACGAGCTATGTATCTTTCTATTTTACATTTTTCACATATTTTTTCTTTGTTGTAAATAGAAAGAATAGTTGTGCAATTATTTGTTGCACAAACTCTTTTTTTAAATTTGTTTTTTTTATTAGTGTGATATTTATCTAATAATTTCTTATTAGTAAAAATTTTTCTGCATTCAGCAGAGCAA
>Ga0255165_1000280_pt1 | contig 19560 bp, 18 predicted proteins | sample Atl_Cont_RepB_8d_FD_183182 | JGI IMG/M metagenome (GOLD analysis project Ga0255165, IMG submission 183182) | Freshwater microbial communities from Altamaha River, Georgia, United States - Atl_Cont_RepB_8d | ecosystem: Environmental > Aquatic > Freshwater > River | place: USA: Georgia | collected... | reverse complement strand
TTCTTGTGCACCGACAGGAAATGGTGGCCGCGGGCGGCCGCCTGAATCGCGTCGGTGGCGATCTTGATGTTGCCGTCGGTGCCGTTCTTGAAACCGATCGGGGCAGAGAGGCCCGAGGCCAGCTCACGGTGCACCTGGCTCTCGGTGGTGCGCGCTCCAATCGCGCCCCAGCTGATGAGGTCACCGATGTACTGGGGCGAAATGACATCCAGGAACTCGCTGGCGGCCGGCAGGCCGGCGCGGTTGATCTCGATGAGCAGCTGGCGCGCGATGCGCAGGCCTTCGTCGATGCGGAAGCTCTCATCCAGGTAGGGGTCGTTGATCAGGCCCTTCCAGCCCACCGTGGTGCGCGGTTTTTCAAAGTACACGCGCATCACGACTTCGAGCGTGTCGGCGTACTTCTCGCGCAGGGGCTTCAGACGCCGGGCGTATTCGAGCGCGGCTGCCGGGTCATGGATAGAGCAGGGGCCGATGATGACCAGCAGTCGGTCATCCTGGCCATGCAGGATGTGGTGGATGGTCTTGCGGGTTTTGGCGATGAGCTTTTCGACGGCCGTACCGGCAATCGGGAAAAAGCGCATCAGGTGTTCGGGCGGTGGCAGCACAGTGATGTCCTTGATGCGTTCGTCGTCGGTCTGGCCGGTGCGGTCGGCGGGGTGCTGTTGCCAGACGTCGGCGGTGGATTTGGCGTTCATCGAGGGGCTCCTTGTACTTGCAATTGGAAAGGGTTCAGGTGAAAAAAAACCGCCGGGCTGAGTGCGCCGGCGGTTGTGTGCGAGGGGTTCAGGTGCTTACGCGTTTACCTCTCGTCCGCCGGGGACCGAGAACCAAAAATAAAAAAAGCAAAAGGCAAAACGCGAATGCATGGCAATCAATGTAGCACAGTTCATTGACTATCCGAAAAACGTCCAGCATGGCGCATTCGGGTGTCACCGGTCAGACAGCGACCAGATGTGCCTGCCGCCAATGAGACAGTGGACTGGTGAAAACACTATGAAAGTGTTGCCTGGACTGGGAGACATTGCCTGCAGTCAGATCGGCAATCCAGTCGTCTGTCCCACCGAAACGCGACCGGCTGTCGCCATCCTCACAGGAGAAAACATGTCTCTGAAAAACGCAAGTCCGCGCCGTAAAACCTGGCATAAAGCCGTTCTGGCAGCAGCTGTGACACTGGCCAGCTGGCCAGCCTTGGCCCAGGAAACTTTCAAGATTGGTGTCGTGAGTTTCCTCTCGGGTCAGGCTGCCGAGAGTTTCGGCGTGCCTGCCGTGAATGCGGGCAAGCTGCTGATCGATCAGTTCAACAAAGGCGCTGCTCCTGCGCCCTACAACAAGCCTGGCTTTGGCGGCATGAAAATCGAAGCCGTTTATGTTGATGAAGCCGGTGGAGCGACCAAGCAGGTGCAGGAATTGCGTACGCTCTATGACCGGGACAAGGTCGATGCTGTGGTCGGCTACGTGGGCTCCGGAGATTGCCTGGCTGTAGCCCCTGTGGCGGAGGAGCTCAAGAAGTTCCTCATCCTCTATGACTGCGGAACACCGCGCATTTTTGAGGACGGAAAGTACAACTACGTTTTCCGTACGGCATCGCATGCGACCATGGACAACGTGGCGCTCGCCCGCTACCTCAAGGCACGCAACATCAAGGTCGACACCTTCAACCTGATCAACCAGGACTACGCCTGGGGCCAGGACAGCAAGTCGGACTTCATCCTGTCCATGCAGCAGCTCTTCCCCAATGCCAAGCCGCAGGCGGATCTCTTGCCCAAGTTCGGTGCAGGCCAATATGGGACCGAAATCTCGGCATTGATGAGCCGTCCGGCAGACATCGTGCACTCCAGCCTCTGGGGCGGCGATCTGCAGGCGTACATCCTGCAGGCCGGAGCGCGTGGCGTGTTCCAGAAACAGACCCCGGTTCTTTCTGCGGCTGACCACGTCCTGCTGCCCATGGGAGAAAAATTTCCCAATGGGGCCATCATCGGTGCGCGAGGCGCTTACGGTCTGATGTCACCCAAATCGGCATTGAACGACTGGTGGTTTGATCTGCACAGCAAGGAGCTGAAAAACTACCCTGCACAACCCTCCTACCGCATGGCCCAGGCCCTCATGGGTCTGAAGATGGCCGTAGAAAAAGCCATGGCGGCCAACGGTGGCAAAAAGCCCAACACCGAACAGCTGGCTGCCGCGTTGCGTGGTTCGAGCTGGCCTTCTCCGGGGGGCACCATCACCATGGCTCTGGGAAATGGCCATCAGGCTATCCAGGAGACTGCCATCGGCCGCACCCGCTGGGATGCAGCCAAGAAGATGGTGGTCATCGAAGATATCCAGCGTTTCCCGGCCGAGTGCGTGAACCCGCCAGCCAACATGAAGTCGGATGACTGGATGAAGTCGGGATTTGCGGGCGCCAAGTGCTGATCCCTGCGCACTGACGCATTTCCACAGCAGGACTGGAGGGCCATCTGGCCCCTCCAGCCCTGATTCGCCCCACCAGGGCTTCCTCATCATTTCCGGGCAAGCATGAATCTGCTGCTGACCATTCTTTTCGACGGGATCACCTACGCCTCCTGGCTGTTTGTGGTCGCTTTGGGCCTGACGCTGGTGTTTGGCGTTCTCAAGATCCTCAACATCGCGCATGGCAGCTTCTATGCGGTCGGTGCCTATGCAGGAGCCAGCCTGGTCGGCTGGGTGCTGTCGATGAAGGTCTCGCCAGCGCTGGGTGTGGTGGCCCTGGTCATGGCTGCGGTGGGCGTGGCTGCACTGGTAGCGCCCCTGACCGAGCGTGGCCTGCTGCGCATGTTCTACGGACGCGATGAGGTGCTGCTGGTGCTGGTCACCTACGCCCTGTTCCTGATGCTGGAAGACGTCATGAAGATGATCTGGGGCGTCAACCCCTACTACGTTTCGGATACTTATCAGGCGTTTGGCAACATCGAGCTGGGCGGACTGAGTTATGTGGGCTACGACATTCTGTTGATCGGCGTGGCCGTGGTCTGCGGCCTGATCACCTGGTGGGTGCTCAACCACACCCGAAAAGGTAAGATCGTGACGGCTGTGATCCACAGTCCCGAGGTGGCATCCAGCATGGGGGTCAAGGTGTCGCGCATTTACACCGGCGCCTTCACGGCAGGTGTATTTCTGGCCGCTGTCGGTGGTGCACTGACTGCCCCCATGATCTCGGTTCAGCCGGGCTTGAGTGTGGGTGTGATCATCACCAGCTTTGCCGTGGTGATCATTGGCGGTCTGGGCAGCATCGAGGGGGCCGCCATCGGCGCCCTGGTGGTGGGCCTGGCACGTGCCGCATCGGTCCATATCTGGCCGCCCGCCGAGCTCTTCAGCATTTACGTGGTGATGGCCACCATCCTGGTGTTCAAGCCCGAGGGCCTGTTCCAGCGCACCCAGGCACGAAAGATCTGAAGCATGACCATGCCCACCCCTTATTTCCCCCCGCTCTCCGCAGCGCGCCTGTTGTCCACGGCCGTGCTGGGCTTTGTGCTGTTGATGGTCTTTGGCTATCTTGCTCCCAAATGGATGATTTCTCTGGCCACACTGGCCTTGGCCAACGGTCTGGTGTCCTTGGGCATCCTGATCATGATGCGCAGCGGCGTGGTGCCTTTTGGACAAGGACTGGTTTTCGCTGCGGGCGGCTATGCTGCAGCGTTGGCCTTCAAATACTTCGGTGTGCGGGACGCCTTGCTGCTGTGCATGCTGGGCGGCATGACCGGCTTGCTGGTGGCGGCACCCTTTGCCCCTTTGCTGGCCCGTTACCGGGGCATTTTCTTTGCCATGTTGTCGCTGTCGCTGTCGATGGTGCTCTATGGCATCCTGATGAAGACCGATGCCCTTGGGGGATCCGATGGCTTCAATGTTTCGCGGCCAACGTTGCTGGGCATGACGGCCCCCGAGCAACGCCCCGAGATGCTTTTATGGGGTGTGACAGCCTTTTTCACTTGCGTTCTGGCTACGCTGGTCCGGCTGTATTGCAATTCATCACGCGGACTGCTTTCCCTGTCAGTGCGTGAAAACGAGCTGCGTGTTGAATACCTGGGCTCCTCGGTGGTCAACATTGTTGCCTGGAACTATGTGATGGCCGCTTTCCTGGGGGGCGTGGGTGGCGTGCTCTCCGTGCTGGCGCTCGGCCACATCGAACCCAACTTTGCCTACTGGACCACGTCCGGGGAGTTTGTCTTTGTGGCCATCCTGGCGGGGCAGCACAGTGTTCTGGCGGTGCTGGCCAGTTCCTTTGTGCTGGAGCTCGTTCGCTCTTTCTCCAGTGCCTACTTTCCCAACACCTGGCAATTCGCCCTGGGCCTGTTCCTGCTGCTGGTGATCCGCTTCCTGCCTGAGGGACTGGGTTCGCTGATGCACTGGCGCCAGAAGTCCGCACGCAACTGATCCAGCATGGCGAGAAGTACAGACATGAACACTCACACTCCTGGTACCCCCGTGCTCTCAGCGCAGGGACTGCAGCGCACTTTCGGTGCAGTCGTGGCCGCAGCTGACGTCAACATCGACATTCAGTCCGGAGAGCGACTGTGTCTCATTGGCAGCAACGGTGCGGGCAAGACCACCTTTGTCAACATGATCACGGGCTACCTCAAGCCCAGTGCGGGCCGGATTCTGCTGGCCGGAGAGGACATCACCCAGCGTTCCCCGCGGGAAATCACCCATCGGGGTGTCGCGAGGTCATTCCAGATCCCCCAGCTCTACCTCCAGTTGACCGTGCTGGATAACATGCTGGCAGCCCTGCATGCCAACCGCGGCAGTCGCCATTTCTTCAGTGCCGCGCATGATCCGCAGAGCGTGGCTGCAAGCCGTGAGATCCTGCGCCGCTTCGGTCTGGAGAACCTGGCTGACCGCCTGGTCCGTGAGCTCCCGGGTGGCGTGCGCAAACTGCTGGACATTGCCATGGCGCTGACAGGCCAGCCGCGCTTGCTCTTGCTGGATGAGCCGACCAGCGGCGTCAGCGCCGATGAAAAATTTTCCACCATGGACACCGTGATCCAGGCCATTGAAAGTGGTCCGGAACAGGTCAGTGTGATTTTCGTTGAACATGACATGGACATTGTTCGCCGATACGCTACGCGAGTGGTCGCTTTCTACAGCGGCCGCGTGATCGCCGACGGTCAGGCTGAGAGTGTCATCACCGATCCGCAAGTGCAGCAGCACGTGACAGGTCTGTCCAGCCAGCCTCTCGGGGCACACGCATGAATAAAAGCCTCCTGCTCCATCTCCAGTCCGCCCAGGTGTCCATCCAGAATGTGGAGGTTCTCAGGCAATTTTCCCTGCGCATAGAGGCAGGTCAGATGGTGGGTTTGATCGGCCGCAACGGTGCCGGCAAAACCACAGTCATGCGTACCCTCATGGGGCACCTGCCCATGCAGGCCGGGCAGCTGACTTTCGAGGGCGCCGACCTGAAGACGTTGCCGGCCCACGATCGCGCCCTGCTGGGTATCGGCTACATGCCCGAGGACCGAGGTCTGGTTCCCGAACTCACTGTCGAGGAAAACATCTGCCTGCCTTTGTGGATGCAGCCAGCGCTGGTGCTCCAGGAGCGGCTCGACTTCATCTATGGCGTCCTGCCTGAGCTGGTGCCCATGCGCTCCCGCAAGGCCCTGCTGCTCTCGGGTGGACAGCAAAAGCTGGTGGCCCTGGCCCGCGCGCTCACCATCGGCAAGAAGCTGCTGCTGCTGGACGAGCCCTTCGAGGGTGTGGCACCTGCGCTCTCGCAGCGCCTGTCGGAAGTGGTGGGCGGCCTCCGCGGGACAGGTCTTTCCGTGCTCATCAGTCAGTCGGATCTGAACCACTCGAGGAACCTGCTTGACACCGAAATCGTGATCGAACGCGGTGCCAATCAGGGATGAACAAGGCTGAAAACCTTGCGCCTGACGGGCGTTGGCCGCCGGCCCAGCTGCAGTCTGAAACGCATTTCGATGGTCGCCGGATGCTGTGTTACCACCCGCGTCCAGCCCACCTGGGAGACTTGATCGAGGTCGCCACTGCACAACGGGCGGGCCAGCTTGCCCTGATCGACGGTGCACTGGAACTGAGCTGGCAGGAGGTGCACGCATGGAGTGCACGGCTTGCTTCCGGCTTGCATGCCCAGGGCTTGCGCCAGGGTGATCGCGCTGTTCTGCTGATGGGCAACCATGCCGGCTTCTTCATTGCCCTTCTGGCCCTCATTCGGCTGGGTGTGGTGGCGGTACCTGTCAGTACCAGGGAGGCACCACCGGGCATCGCCTACATCCTCGAACAGTGTCAGGCGCGCGCCCTGATCGCCGATTTGTCGCAGTCGAGCCGACTGGAGCAAATACCGTTCGGCGTCTGGGATGGCCTTCGTGTGTGCATGGATGGCTTGGCCCAAGACTTGGAGCCCACGCCAGGCTGGGTCAGTGGTGCTTCGCTTTTGCAGCATGCGCCCTGGTCCGGTATGGCGGATGCGGATGAAGAGGCACCCGCCGTGATCCTCTACACCTCGGGGACCACCGGTCGGCCCAAGGGCGCCATGCTCACGCACCTCAATCTGGTGCATTCCGTCCTGCACTACCGGCATGCGCTGGGCCTGACCCACAGCGACAGGGCTTTACTGGCGGTTCCGGCATCCCATGTGACGGGGCTGGTGGCGATTGTGCTGGCCATGGCCGGGGTGGGCGGGTGTACGGTGATGCTGCGCGAGTTCAAGGCGGCTGCGTGCCTGCAATTACTCGAAAAGCACCGCATCACCTACAGCCTGATGGTTCCGGCCATGTACGCGCTGTGTGTGCGCGAGCCGGATCTGCCCGCGCGCGATCTTGCGGCCTGGCGGCTGGCCGGTTTTGGTGGCGCTCCCATGCCACCCGCCACCATCTCCGCCTTGCGCGCGCAGTGTCCCGCCATCCGGCTGTTCAATGCCTATGGCGCGACGGAAACGACCTCGCCCACCACCTTGACGCCACCCGATTCCACGCTCGTGGATCAAGTCGGCATTCCCCTGCCGTGCGCACAAGTTCGTGTGGTCGATGAGGACGGTCAGGATGTACCGACAGGTCAAAGCGGCGAAGTCTGGATAGCCGGCCCCATGGTCGTACCGGGGTACTGGAACAACCCCGAGGCGACGGCAGCGGGCTTTCATGGTGGCTACTGGAAGTCGGGAGACATCGGGACGCTGGACGAAAACGGCTACCTGCAGGTGCATGACCGCAAGAAGGACATGATCAATCGCGGGGGCTACAAGGTGTTCTCTGTCGAGGTGGAAAACTGTCTCATGGCCCATCCTGATGTGCAGGAGGCTGCCACCGTGGGCGTGCCGTGTCCTGTTCTGGGGGAGCGCACCCACGCTTTTGTTTATGCTCCGGGGCAAACCGATCCCGTCGCGCTGCAGGAGTCGCTGTCGCAGTGGTGCAAGTCGCACCTGGCCGATTACAAGGTGCCCGACCGCTGGACCTGGCTGGAGACGCCGCTGCCTCGCAATGCCAACGGCAAGCTGATCAAGACGGCCTTGCGCGAGCAGGCCCGCTCGGGCTGCTGAGCGCAGTCAACTCCCGGCTCAGGCCGTCCCGCCAACGGTCAATCCGTCAATGCGCAGGGTCGGCTGGCCCACCCCGACCGGCACACTCTGGCCTTCCTTGCCGCAGGTGCCCACGCCGCTGTCCAGGCGCATGTCGTTACCGATCATACTGATCTTCTTGAGCGACTCGGGCCCGCTGCCGATCAGCGTGGCCCCCTTGACCGGATACAGGATCTTGCCGTTTTCGACCCAGTAGGCTTCACTGGCCGAGAACACGAACTTGCCGCTGGTGATGTCGACCTGTCCGCCGCCGAAATTGGTCGCGTACAGGCCTTTCTTGATGCTGGCGACGATTTCCTGCGGGTCCTTGTCGCCGCCCAGCATGTAGGTGTTGGTCATGCGCGGCATCGGCACATGGGCGTAGCTCTCGCGGCGGCCGTTGCCGGTGGGCTTGACGCCCATCAGGCGCGCGTTCATCGCGTCCTGGATGTAGCCGCGCAGGATGCCGTCCTCGATCAGCACGTTTTTCTGGCTGGCGTGGCCCTCGTCGTCGACGTTGAGCGAGCCACGGCGGTCGGCGATGGTGCCGTCGTCGAGCACGGTCACGCCCTTGGCGGCCACGCGCTGGCCGATGCGGCCACTGAAGGCGCTCGAACCCTTGCGGTTGAAGTCGCCTTCGAGCCCATGGCCTACGGCCTCGTGCAGCAGCACACCCGGCCAGCCCGGGCCGAGTACCACGGTCATCTCGCCGGCAGGCGCGGGGCGGGCGTCCAGGTTGGTCAGCGCCGCATGCACGGCTTCATCCACATAGGTCTCCACCAGCGCGTCGTCGAAATAAGCCAGGCCAAAACGGCCGCCACCACCGCTGCTGCCGGCTTCGCGGCGACCGTTCTGCTCGGCGATCACCGACACCGACAGGCGGATCAGCGGCCGCACATCGGCCGCCAGCGTGCCATCGGCGCGCGCCACCAGCACGACGTCGTATTCGGTGGCCAGGCCGGCCATCACCTGCACCACGCGCGGGTCCTTGGCGCGGGCGAGTTTTTCGACCTTTTCGAGCAGCTGGACCTTGGCGGTGCTGTCGAGCGTGGACATCGGGTCCAGCGAGGGGTAGAGCGAGCGGCTGGCCGAGACCTTGCGTGCGGGCACCTTGCTGCGTTTATTCTGAGCGGCCGAGGCAATGGCACGCACGGTGGTGGCCGCGTCCATCAGCGAGGCTTCGGAGATGTCGTCGGAATAGGCAAAAGCGGTTTTCTCGCCCGCCACTGCGCGCACGCCCACGCCCTGGTCGATGCTGAAGCTGCCGGTCTTGACAATGCCCTCTTCGAGGCTCCAGCCCTCCGAACGGGTGTACTGGAAGTAGAGGTCGGCGTCGTCGACCTGGTGCGCCTGGATGGCCGCCAGCGCGCGGCTCAGGTGCGATTCATCGAGACCGAAGGGGTCGAGCAGCAGGGACTTGGCCGTGGCCAGGCGTTCAAGGGTGGGTTCGCGGGAAATCATGACAACCATTGTAGGCAGCCACGCCAGCCTCTGCCGTGCGGGGAATTCCCGACCCGTCCGCGGGGCTGGAGCTCAGGTCTGCACCAGCTGCTTGGCGCGCGCGATCGACATCAGGATGCCCAATGCCAGCCCCAGTGTGACCATGGCGGTGCCACCGTAGCTGATGAAGGGCAGTGGCACGCCCACCACCGGCAGGATGCCGCTGACCATGCCCATATTGACGAAGGCGTAAACAAAGAAGATCACGCTCATGCTGCTGCCGAGCAGGCGGGTGAACAGGGTCGGCGCCTCGCTGGCGATGCGCAGGCCCCGGAAGATCAGGAAGATGAAGGCCGCGATCAGCAGCAGGTTGCCCAGCAGGCCGAACTCTTCGCCGTAGGCCGCAAAAATGAAATCGGTGGTTCGCTCGGGAATGAATTCCAGGTGCGTCTGGGTGCCCTGCATGAAACCCTTGCCCCAGAAGCCGCCCGAGCCAATGGCGATCATGCCCTGGATGATGTGAAAGCCCTTGCCCAGCGGATCACGCGTCGGGTCCAGCAGGGTGCAGACCCGTTGGCGCTGGTATTCGTGCAGCACCTTCCAGTCCACCCCGTCGGCGCACAGGCTGTCGCCCATGGCCACCAGCACCAGCAAACCGACCGCGCCCAGCAGCACCGGCGGCAGGATCCAGCGCCACTTGAGCCCGGCAAAAAAGATCACCGACAGCCCGGCCGCCAGCACCAGCAGGGAGGTGCCCAGATCGGGCTGCTTCATGATCAGCCCCACCGGCAGGGCCAGCAGCGTCCCCGCCACCAGAAAGTCCAGGGGCTGCAACTGCCCCTCACGTTTCTGGAACCACCAGGCCAGCATCAGGGGCATGGCGATCTTGAGGATTTCGCTGGGCTGGATCACCACCCCCAGATTGACCCATCGCTGGGCCCCCTTCTTGGTGATGCCGAACAGGGCCACCGCAATCAGCAGACCCACGCCCAGCACATACAGTGGGACGGCCAGCGACATCAACCTTTGCGGTGGTACCTGGGCCACCACAAACATGATCACGGCGGCTATCAGCATGTTGCGGCCGTGGTCCGCAAACCGTGTGCCATGGTCAAAGCCCGAGGAATACATCACGGTCATGCCCGCAGCGACGAGCAAAAAAATCGCAAACGCCAGTGGCCCGTCGAAACCCTCGACGAGCAGCAAAAAACGCCTCCACAGGCTTGGTTTCTGAATCACGGCAACCATGGGGCGCCATTATCCCTTGCGCTGCCTGAGGCGCCTGCGTTTGCTTACCATGGCTGGATGAAGTCAGCCCCGACCCATCTGCTGTACCTGCACGGTTTCCGCTCCTCACCCTTGTCTTTCAAGGCCCAGCGCATGGCCAGTGCAGTGGCCGCACTGGCCCAGCCCCCTCAATGGTGGTGCCCGCAGTTGCCGCCCTCACCGGATCAGGCCATGAACCTGATCCGGCAGGGCATCGCGTCGTGGCCGACCGACCGGATGGCGGTGGTCGGTTCCTCCCTGGGTGGCTTTTATGCCCATGTGCTGGCGCGTCAGATCGGCTGTCCGGTGGTGCTGCTCAATCCTGCTGTACACCCGGCGCGCGACCTGACGGGCTACATCGGCGAACACCCGGCCTGGCACGATCCCGGTCAACGCATCCATTTCGATGCCGCTTTCATCGATGAATTGTGCGATCTCGAGTCCACCCCTGTCCGCCACCAGCCCCCCATGCTGGCATTGATTGCCAAGGGCGACGAGGTGCTGGACTGGCGGGAAATGCTCGGCGCCTACGGCAGCGACCGGGTGCGGCTGATCGAGGGCAGCGACCATGCCATCAGCGACTTTGACACCTACCTGCCGGAAATCCTGGCCTTTCTGCAGCTGGCCTGAACGGCCCGGATTCAGGCCCATGGGACAATCGGCTTCATGTATGTTTTATTCGAAGAAGCCGGCAAGTTCATGGCCGGGAGGGTCATGTCCGAGGCCGAAGCCTCGGCACAGGTTGAGCTCGACTCCGGCAAGCGGGTCAAGGTCAAGGCCGCGCAAATGCTGCTCAAGTTTGACAAGCCGGCTCCCGCCGTCCTGCTGAGCGAGGCGGGCGAGCTGGCCCAGACCATCGAACTGGATCTGGCCTGGGAATTCGCGCCCGAGGAGGAATTCGGCTTTGCCGACCTCGCTGCCGACTACTTCTCTGCCGGTCCGACCCCGGTGCAGCAGGCCGCCGCGCTGCTGCGCCTGTTCGAGGCGCCACACTACTTCCGCCGCGCCGGCAAAGGGCGCTTTCGCAAGGCCGCGGCCGAGATCGTGCAGCAGGCCCTGGCCGCGATTGAAAAGAAAAAGCAGGTCCAGGCCCAGATCGAAGCCTGGGCGCAGGCACTGGTCGCCGGCACTTGCCCGCAGCCGGTGCGCGAGCAGCTCTACAAAATCCTGTTCAAGCCCGACAAGAACGCGCCCGAATACAAGGCCGTGGTCGAGGCCAGCAAGGCCAGCCAGAAAGCCCCGCTGGCGCTGTTGCAGGATGCCGGGGCCATCGACTCGCCCTGGGACTTTCACTGGCAGCGCTTCCTTTTCGAATGGTTCCCCAAGGGCACAGGCTTCCCCCCGCTGCAGGCCCCGGCCATCACCGACGACTTGCCGCTGGCCGACGTTCAGGCCTTTTCCATCGACGACTCGCACACGACCGAGATCGACGATGCGCTTTCGCTGCAGGGCCTGGGCACGGGCACCGTCACCGTGGGCATCCACATCGCGGCGCCCGGCCTGGCGGTGCAGCCGGGCACGCCCCTCGACCAGCTGGGACGCTCCCGGCTGTCGACCGTCTACATGCCGGGCTACAAAATCACCATGCTGCCCGATGAAGTGGTGCAGCGCTACACGCTCAGCGAAGGTCAGGCCTGTCCGGCGGTGTCGCTGTATGTGACTTTCAGCGAAGCGGATCTTGAGATCCAGAAAACCGAAACGAAACTCGAACGCGTGCCGATCACGGTCAACCTGCGTCACGACCAGCTCGACGACCGCATCACGCAGGCCTGGCTCGAAGGCGAGGACAACACCGACCACGCCGATGTGCCGGTCGGCCGCGCCACGCTGGCCTTCTTCTGGCGCCTGGCGCAGAAGCTCAAGGCCCGGCGTGAGGTGGTGCGCGGCAAGCCCGAGACCTTCAACCGGCCGGACTACAGCTTCAAGCTCGACCGCGCCAGCAACAACACCCCGCCCACGGGGGATGAGACCGTGTTCATCGGCACCCGCCAGCGCGGCGCGCCGCTGGACCTGATGGTCGCCGAGGCCATGATCCTGGCCAACAGCACCTGGGGGCAGTGGCTGGCCCAGCTGGGCGTGCCCGGCATCTACCGCAGCCAGGCGAGCCTGGCGCCCGGCGTCAAGGTGCGCATGGGCACCAAGGCATTGCCGCATGCGGGCATTGGCGTGCCCAGCTACGCCTGGAGCACCTCGCCGCTGCGCCGCTACACCGACCTGGTCAACCAGTGGCAGATCATTGCCTGCGCACGCCACGGCGCCACCGCCGCGCTGGCCGCGCCCTTCAAGCCCAAGGACGCCGAGCTGTTCTCCATCATCAGCGCTTTTGACGCCGCCTACAGCGGCTACAACGCGGTGCAGTCGGGCATGGAGCGCTACTGGACCCTCAGGCACCTGCAGCAGCAGGGCATCACCGAACTCGACGCGGCCCTGGTCAAGGAAGCCGGTGGCGGCGCCTGGCTGGTGCGCGCCGAAACGCTGCCGCTGGTCTTCACCGTCATGGGCGCACAAGGCCTGCTGCGGGGCGCCAAGGTGCGCGTCAAGCTCGGCGACATTGATCTCATGGCACTGGATGTCAGCGGTACGGTGATTGCCCATCTTCAGGCGCAAACAGGGAACGAGCCGTCAGAGTCGGAAGACGAGGAAATCGAATCGGCAGGCCCTTTGCAGATCGCGGTGGATCTGGAAGAAACACCCCCGGCCGCCTGAGGTTCTCGCCATGAAAGTCCTGCACCGGCATCGACTGTTGTTGTGGGCGCTGGCTCTGTCGGCGCTCATTCACCTGAGCCTGTTGACTTTCCGCTGGTTGGCGCCCGAAACCTATGCGCGTGTCTTCAAGGACACCCCTTTGGAGATCACGCTGGTCAATGCCCGCAGCGAGGAGCGTCCTGACAAGCCGCAGATTCTGGCGCAGGCCCAGCTGGCCGGTGGGGGCAATACGCCTGTGGTGGAGCTCTCGAGCTCGCCCTTGCCTGCGCAGCCCAGCGAGAGTGAAGGGGAGGCGATGGACAGCACCACCCGCCAGCTGGAGCTGCTCAGGATGCAGCAAAGCATGCTGCTGAGCATCTTGCGTCAGGAACTCACAGAACTGGAACGTCACGCCCAGGGACAGTCCAACACCACGCTGACCGCCGAGCAGGAGCAACGGCGCCAGTTGCTCACACGCCAGCTGTCCCAGATCGAGCGGCGCGCGCAGGCGGCGCAAAAGGGTCCGCGCAAGCGCTACATCAGCCCTGCGACCCAGGAAGTGCCGTACGCGATTTACTACGACCGCATGCGGCGCAATATCGAGCAGCGGGGCACAGAACACTTTCCCGAAGTCAGTGGCCGCAAGCTCTATGGCAGCCTGATCATGGCCATCACGGTCGACAGCGATGGGCAGTTGCTTTCAGCAGACGTGGCGGAAAGTTCGGGCAATCCGCTGCTCGACGCACGTGCCGTAGCCATTGTGCGCAGCACGGCGCCTTTTGGTCCGTTCAGCGCCCGCATGCGCAAGCACAGCGACCAGATTGTGGTGGTCGCCCGTTTCCGATTTGCCCGGGATGACCAGCTGCGCACCCGCATGCTGGCGCCGCGTGAGGAGTGACGCTCCATGAAGGCTTTGCGCTCCTGGTTGTTCCTGTGTCTGCTGGCGATGCTGGCCCTGCAGCTGTTTTTCGTGCTGCGTGTGGCCGCCATGGCCTTCATCACCCCGGAGTCCACCAGCTTCGAGCGTTCACAAATCGTGCAGCTGCTTCGTCAGCACAAGGCCTTGCCCTGGCGCCAGCAATTCGTGCCGCTGTCCGCGGTATCACGCCATCTCCAGCGCGCAGTGATTGCCTCCGAAGACGATGCCTTTGTCCGTCATGGCGGTATTCGCTGGGATGCCGTTGAAAAAGCCTGGGACCGCAACGCGCAGGCCCAGGCGCGTGTGGAGAAGCAGCAAGCCCGGCGTCCTGACCGTCCTTCAGCGCCTCCCAGGATCGTGGGAGGGTCCACCATCACCCAGCAGCTGGCCAAGAACCTGTTGCTCTCGGGCGAGCGCAACTTTCTGCGCAAGGGGCAGGAAGCCCTGATCACGTTGACCCTGGAGGCGCTGTTGCCCAAGTCCCGGATCCTGGAGCTTTACCTGAACCATGTCGAGTGGGGCGAGGGCGTATTTGGCGCTGAAGCAGCGGCGCAGCATTACTTTCGCAAAAGCGCCAGCCAGCTCGGTGCCTGGGAAGCCGCGCGGCTGGCGGTGATGCTGCCGCGGCCACGTTATTTCGAGAAGCTGCCCCATTCATCCTATTTGACCGAGCGAGCCGATGTGATTGTCGGCCGCATGAACAGCGTGGTGCTGCCATGACCAACAACAGTGCGCAGACTGTCCGCATCCTGGGCATTGACCCCGGTTTGCAGACCACGGGTTTTGGTGTGATCGACATGGCCGGCTCGGCATTGCGCTACGTGGCCAGTGGTGTGATCGAAACCACGCAGGGCGAGATGGGCAACCTGCCGGCACGGCTGAAGGTCCTCTATGACGGCATCCGTGAAATTCATGCCCGTTACCAGCCCGACGTGGCCTCGCTCGAAATCGTTTTCATCAACGTCAACCCGCAAGCCTCATTGATGCTGGGCCAGGCCCGTGGCTGTTGCCTCACGGCCTTGGTCTCCTGCGATTTGCCAGTGGCCGAATACACCGCTTTGCAGATGAAGCAGGCGGTCACCGGTCATGGTCGGGCAGCCAAGTCCCAGGTGCAGGAGATGGTCAAACGCCTGCTGAACCTGCCTGCTGTGCCTCGCCAGGATGCCGCCGATGCCCTGGGTCTGGCCATCACCCATGCCCATGCCAGCCCCTCGATGAACAAACTGGCGGCGCAGGGCGCGCTCAACCGCAAGACCCACGGCATGTACCGCGGCGGGCGCAGTCACTGAGTCTGTGCGCTCAGGACACGATGTAGGCCGCAGCGCCTGCCGACATCAGCGTGCCGTCCGGTCCGCGGAATTCCATGCGCGAGGTGCCCACACGCGAACCCACACGCAGGCATTCGGCATGCACCGTGAAAAAGTCACCAATGCCCGGGCGCAGGTAGTCGATGCGCAGATCGATCGTGCCCAGTTTGGCAAAGCGTTCCAGTCGTTTGAGGGGGAGCTCATCCATGTGCTTGGCCGCCAGTGCTGCCATCACCGCCGCGCTCCCGATGGCGTCCAGGGCTGCGCTGATAACGCCACCGTGGATGCGGTTGTAGGCAAAGTGACCCACCAGCTCGTGCCGCATGTCGATGCGGGCCGTCACCCTGCCCTCGGGGGAAATGTCGGTGAGCTTGAGGCCCAGGGTCTGGTTGAAGACGATTTTTTCTTCGTAGATCTCGCGAAAGCCTTCGAGGTAGTCAGGCTCGAAGGTCGCAGGCACGGGGTGTCGGGGTGTCATGGAAGCATTGTAGGAGGCCGCCCCTGCGGTCGAATGAAGCCCGGCATCCAGCCCACTCCGATTTCGCGAGCAGGGGCTCGCTCCCACAAGGTGTGGGCGGTGCTCAGACCTTGCTGAAATCAGGCTTGCGTTTTTCCATGAATGCGCTGAATGCTTCACGGGCCGCGGGTTCGCGCAGCATGCGGCCGAAGCTCTGGCCTTCTTCGGCCATCTTGGCGAGTACCTCCGCCTGCTGGCTGCCTTTCATCAGGCGCTTGGTCTCGATGAGCGAGCTCAGGGGCTTGGCGGCGAGCTTTTTGGCCTGGGCCTGCGCATAGGCATTGACCTCGGTGGGTGGCAACACGCGGTTGACCAGGCCGACTTCGAGCGCGGCTTCGGCGAAGAAGGGCTCGCCCAGCAACAGCGCTTCAGCCGCGCGGTGGTAGCCGAACATGCGCGGCGCGAGCAAGCTCGACGCCGCTTCGGGGCACAGGCCCAGGTTCACAAAGGGCATTGAAAACGCAGCGTTGTCGCCGGCATAGACCAGGTCGCAGTGGAAGAGCAGCGTGGTGCCAATGCCGACGGCCGGGCCGGCCACGGCTGCAATGACCGGTTTTTCGATCGTCGCGATCGCGCGCAGGAAGCGGAACACCGGCGAGTCCTGCGTGGAAGGGGGCTGGTTCAGGAAGTCGGCGATGTCGTTGCCGGCGCTGAAGACGGTCTCATGACCCTGGATCAGCACCACGCGCACGGCAGCGTCTGTGGCTGCCTGTTCGACGCCGGTGGCCAGCGCTGCATACATGTCGCGTGTGATGGAGTTTTTCTTGTCAACCCGGTTGAAGGTCAGGGTCATGACCCCGGCGTCGATGTGTTGCAGGATATCGGACATGCATGTGTCTCCATGAAAAACCGCCCATGCAGGGCGGCGGGATGATCGTGTGTTTCAGGGGGCCTTGACCCAGGTCTGGTTGCGCCAGAAGGGGCCGAGGAATCCGCGTACCTGCAGTTTGGCGCCGCCCTCCTGGGGCGTCAGTCGCACGCGGTACAGCTTGCCTTCTTCGGGGTCGAGGATCTCGCCGCCGTCCCAATGGTCGTTGCCTGCAGCCTTTTTGACGCTGCGGATGATTTCCATGCCGAGGATGGTCTGGCCCTTGCGGTCATCGCTGCACTTGTCGCAGCGTGCCGCCGGGTCGGCGCCCTTGCGCAGCAGCTCGGTCACCCGGCCGCTGAGCACGCCGCCCTGTTCCTCGATGGTGACGAGGCTTTTGATCTCGCCGGTCTTGTCGTCGATCGTGTGCCAGCGGCCGACCGGGCTGTTGGCCTGGGCGGCGCCAGTCAAGGCTAGCAGGGCGAGCAACAGAAATTTGCGCATGGTGTGTCTCCTTGTGTGTGTCAGGCCAGTGCCGCGTCGGTGTCGAGCAGCACGTCGCTGCCGCTGCGGATGCGGCGCAGCAGGCTGGTGGTTTCGGGCAGCAGGCGGGTGTAATAAAAACGCGCCGTCTGCAGCTTGCCCTGGTAGAAGGGGTCGGGGCGCTGGGCTTCGGCCTGGGCCTGGGCAAGCTTTTGCAGCGCCACCTTGGCCATGCGCGCCCAGAAGTAGGCGAACACCAGATGTCCGGCCACGCGCAGGTAGTCCACCGCCGCAGCACCGACCTCATCGCCATTGGCCATGGCCTTCATGCCGATTTCGCTGGTGATGTGGGTGAGCTTCTGGCCCAGGTCGGCCAGCGGCTTGACGAATTCGGCCATGGAGGGGTTCTTCATTTCGGCGCGGATGAAGGCCTCCACCTGCGCGCCGAATTTCTTGAGGCTGGCGCCGTTGTTGCCCAGCACCTTGCGACCCAGCAGGTCCAGCGACTGGATGGTGTTGGTGCCCTCGTAGATCATGTTGATGCGGGCATCGCGCACGAACTGCTCCATGCCCCATTCCTTGATGAAGCCGTGGCCACCAAAGACCTGCAGGCATTCACTCACCGAGATCCAGCCGTTGTCGGTGATGAAGGCCTTGACGATGGGCGTGAGCAGCGCCAGCTGCTCGGCCGCGTCCTTGCGCACCGCTTCATCGGGGTGGTGCAGCTCCTGGTCGAGCAGCAGCGCGCCATGGCAGGCCAGCGCACGGCCGCCTTCGGCATAGGCCTTGGCGGTCAGCAGCATGCGGCGCACATCGGGGTGCACGATGATCGGGTCGGCCGGCTTGCCCGGTGCCTTGACGCCGGTGAGCGAGCGCGACTGCACGCGGTCCTTGGCGTAGGCCAGTGCGTTCTGGTAGGCCACTTCGGTCAGGCCCAGCGACTGGTTGCCCACACCCAGACGGGCGGCGTTCATCATCACGAACATGGCGGCCAGGCCCTTGTGGGGTTGACCCACCAGCGTGCCCACGGCACCTTCGAGGATCATCTGGCAGGTGGCGTTGCCGTGGATGCCCATCTTGTGCTCGAGGGCGCCGCAGTGGATGCCATTGCGCGCGCCCAGCGAGCCGTCGGCGTTCACATGAAACTTGGGCACGAGAAACAGGCTGATGCCCTTGGAGCCGGGCGGCGCATCGGGCAGGCGGGCCAGCACCAGGTGCACGATGTTGGGCGCCAGGTCATGCTCGCCAGCGCTGATGAAGATCTTCTGGCCGGTCAGCCTGTAGGTGCCATCGGCCTGCGGCTCGGCCTTGGTGCGGAGCATGCCCAGGTCGGTGCCGCAATGCGGCTCGGTCAGGCACATGGTGCCGGTCCATTCGCCGCTGGTGAGCCTGGGCAGGTAGGTGGCCTTTTGCTCGGGCGTGCCGTGTGCGTGCAGGCATTCGTAAGCGCCATGCGAGAGGCCGGGGTACATGGTCCAGGCCTGGTTGGCCGAGTTGAGCATCTCGTAGAAGCACTGGTTGACCACAAAAGGCAGGCCCTGGCCGCCGTATTCGGGGTCGCAGCTGAGCGCCGGCCAGCCCCCGGCCACGTACTGCTCGTAAGCGGCCTTGAAACCGTCGGGCGCTTTCACTTCATGCGTGTCGCGGTTGAGCTGGCAGCCCTGCTGGTCACCGCTGATGTTGAGCGGGAACACCACCTCGGCGGCGAACTTGCCGCCCTCTTCGAGCACGGCATTGATCGTGTCGGCATCGATTTCGGCGTGCTTGGGCATGGCCTGCAGCTGGCCGGTGGCGTCCAGCACTTCGTGCAGCACAAATTGCATATCGCGCAGGGGCGGGGTGTAGCTGGGCATGGTTGTCCTCGTGTGTCGATGAAATGGGAAGAAACTCAGGCCTTGTGGCCGCGGGAAATCTGTGCGCGGTATGCGGGCGTGCTGTAGCGCTCGACGATGCGGGCAAAGCCCTGACGCGCGCGATCGGCGGCTCCGGGTGCTTTCAGAAAACGTGCCTCGTAATGCAGCGCGAGGATCAGACCGTGGATCTCGAAGGCCACCTGCATGGGGTCGGCCTCGCGCACCAACTGCCCTTCAGCTTGCGCCAGTTCCACCGCGCGCCGCACCGCCACCTGCCAGCTGCTGACGGATGAAGCCAGTGCATCGCGCACCGGGCCAGAACGGTCGTCAAACTCCACCGCCCCACTGATGTAGATGCAGCCCGAATCGATTTCGGCCGAGGTTTGCACCATCCAGTTGTCAAACATGGCTTGCAGCCTGGGCACGCCACGCGGCGCCTGCATGGCGGGATAAAACACCAGGGCTTCGAAACGCTCGTGGTACTCACGCACCACCGAAATCTGCAATTCCTCGCGTGAGCCGAAATGCGCGAAGACGCCGGATTTGCTCATGCCGGTGATTTCGGCCAATGCGCCGATCGACAAACCCTCCAGGCCGATCTGAGAAGCCAGTCCGAGCGCTGCGTCAATGATGGCGGCTTTCGTTTGCTGCCCCTTGAGCAAAACACGTTTCGCAGGTTCGACTGCAAGGCCGGTGTGCCGTGGATGAAGGGATATCTTGCGAACGGTCATGAGCAGTGGATAAAAAGAACGATCGTTCTATT
>Ga0255165_1000277_pt1 | contig 19640 bp, 24 predicted proteins | sample Atl_Cont_RepB_8d_FD_183182 | JGI IMG/M metagenome (GOLD analysis project Ga0255165, IMG submission 183182) | Freshwater microbial communities from Altamaha River, Georgia, United States - Atl_Cont_RepB_8d | ecosystem: Environmental > Aquatic > Freshwater > River | place: USA: Georgia | collected... | reverse complement strand
CAATGGCCGTCACCACCCATCGGCTTTGAATTCGGCCTGATGCCGGGCGTCTTTCTGGGCTCGTTCGTGGGCGCCCTGATCGGCGGCGACTGGAAGCTCGAAGGCTTCAAGGACGGCTACAGCATGCGCCGCTACATCGTGGGCGCAGTGTTCATGGGCTTTGGCTCCATGCTGGCCGGTGGCTGCGCCGTGGGCGCGGGCGTCACGGGGGGCGCCATCTTTGCCCTCACCGCCTGGCTCACGTTGCTGGGCATGTGGGTCGGCGCAGGACTCACGGACCGCTGGATCGATGGTCCGGTGCCTGCGCCGATCGCCCAGCAAGCCAGCCCGGCACTGGCGCCTTGAACCCCGATTCAGGCGCTACCATGCCGCTTTGACCTTCACGGAGAAACCCATGAAAACCGCCCTCGACCTCGTCGCTGCCGCCAAGGCCACCATCCAAGAAGTCAACGTCACGCAGGCGCAGGACGCCGTACGCCAGGCCGACCTGCTGATCGACGTGCGCGAAGCCGATGAATACGCCCAGGGCCACCTGCCGGGTGCGGTGCACATGTCGCGCGGCATGCTTGAATTCAAACTGGCAAGCAACCCGGCCTACCAGCCGCGTGACCTGCGCATTGTGCTGTACTGCAAGACCAGCGGGCGTGCGGCGCTTAGCGCGCAGTCCTTGCAGGCCATGGGCTACCTGAATGTGCAATCGATTGCCGGTGGCTACGACGCCTGGGTAGCCGCCGGTTTGCCCGTGGCCAGGCCGGAAGCGCCCAGCTTCGGCTGAGCTCCAACAGCGCAGACGCAGCGCTAGGAACGCTGCAGTTCGGGTGAGAAACGCAACAGCGCCCAGCTGGTCATCCAGGCCATCGCCCAGCACAGCCAGGCTGTCCACATCGAATGGCTCAGGTAGTGCGCGCCGCGCACCATCTGCACCCAGGCAAACAGACTGCCCAGCAGGAGCACCAGCACCAGCATGCGACGGGCCACGACGGCATTGAAAGACCGCCAGATGGCCCAAGCCAGCAGGAAGGCAAAGGCCGCGCTGGCGTGACCGGACGGGAAGCAATGCCCGGGACCGCCATCGCGCACCTGCAGCAGCCAGTGCGGCACATAGGGCCAGTGGCCACCGAATTCGAATGTGTCCCAGGGGCAGCTGGTGGTCGACAAGTGCTTGAAGTCGGAAATCAGCACAGTGGCCAGCAAGACCAGCGCAATGGCCAGCCAGCGCAAGCGGCGCGATGGACCAGCCCATCGCAACACCGAGGCATCCCAGGCCAGCAAGGCAATCATGACCCAGGCAAAGTATCGACCGCCATCGTGCAGCACTTTGCTGAACAGCGCGTGGTTGCGCAGCGCAAAGCCATCGTGCGTGCCGTAAGCCCGGATCAGCCAGAGGTCAGCCCCGAGCCATTCCCAGAAAGCCAGCACCAGCAGCGCAGCCATGAGCAGCAGCAACTCGGGCGCCAGCCGCGTGGGCGCCCGACTCAGCTTTTGGCGCACAGCGCCCCATGCATTCAACAATTTCACAGGATGACAGCCTCCAAAAAGTGGTTCCAGACTAAGTGACGGCCGGGCTCAGCGATCCACATCAGGAGCCAGCGGCAAGTGCAGGCGCACCCTCAGGCCATGGGGCACCATCGGCACCAAGGCCATCTCTCCACCGTACAACTCGACCGCCTCCTGCACGATGGCCAGGCCCAGGCCGGAACCCGGTACGGACTCGTCCAGCCGCTGCCCTCGCTGCATGACCTGCTGGTGGTGCTCGGGCGCAATGCCGGGTCCGTCGTCTTCCACATCAATCTGCAGCCGTGCCGGGTTCGCCTGCCGGTCCACCCCTGCCCGCACATGCACGCGCGACTGCGCCCATTTGCAGGCGTTGTCCATCAGGTTACCCAGGATCTCCTGCAGGTCCTGGGTTTCACCCGCAAAAGCCAGGCCGGGCGGCACTTCGCTCGTGAGCTGCAGTCCCCGTTCGGCGTGCACCTTGCGCATGACCCGGGCCAGGCCCTCGACCACCGGCACCACATCGGTGTGCAGACCGGCCTGCCCCAGCGTGGCCGCACGCCGGGCCTGCGCCAAATGCCAGTCGATGTGACGGCGCACCTGCGCCACCTGTTCGCGCACCAAGGGTGCCGGCACGGTGCCGGCCGTCGCGCCTTGTGCCGCCTGGTCCAGCACAGTCAGCGGCGTCTTGATCGCATGCGCCAAGTTGCCGGCCTGGCTGCGGGCCCTTTGCACCATGGCTTCCTGCCGATCGAGCACCGCATTGAAGTCCTGCACCAGCGGCTGCACCTCTTCGGCCTGCAGCGCTGCCAGCCGTTGGCGCTGCCCCTCGCGCAGGGCCTGCACTTCCTGCAGCAAGGCCCGCAGCGGCCCCAGGCCTACCCGCACCTGTATCCAGGCGGCCGCGCCCAGCAACAGCAGCAACACGCCCAGGGACAAGGCCAGCACCCGGTTAAATCCGGCAATGGCCGCATCGGTCTGTGCCAGATCCGCCGCCACCATCACACGCCAGCGCACTTGCGGCTGCTCTTCCAGACTGACTGTGCGGGCCAGGGCCAGCAAGTGACGCTGCCCGAGGCCCTCGATCTCCATGGCCTGGACCTGCGCGCTGTCCTGCCCCGGCCAGCGGACGGACAAGCGGGCATCCCACATCGAGCGCGAACGCAGCACGGCCTCGGCGGCAGGCGAAGGACCCAGACGGTCCAGCTGCCAGTAAAGGCCGGACAAGGGGCGTTGCCAACGGGGGTCGCTCAAGGCCTCGGGGGTGAGCACAGGGTCGCCCTGCGCATCGATCTGCAGCGCCGCCGTGACCTGGTCCAGCTGCACCTGCAGCCCCTGCCTGAACTGCTGGAGCACATGGTCACGGAACAAGGCCCCGAGCACCAGTCCGGCCAGCACCAGCGCCAGCAGCAGGCCCACCCAGGTGGCCAGCAGCAGCCGCCAGCGCAAGGACCGCGCGGGCCACGGCAAAGCACGCAAGCGCAGGCTCACGCCTTCTCCAGCCGGTAACCCAGGCCGCGCAGGGTCTGCACCGGCAGGCCCGGCAGCTTGCGCCGCAGGCGGCCGATGAAGACCTCGATGGTGTTGGAGTCGCGGTTAAAGTCCTGCGCGTAGATGTGCTCGGTCAGTTCGGTGCGCGAGACCACGCTGCCCGCATGGTGCAGCAGGTAGTGCAGCACCTTGTATTCGTGGCTGGTCAGGCTCACAGCCTGCCCCTGCCAGAGCACACGCCCGCTGCGGGTGTCGATTTCCAGTTCGCCACAACGCAGCAGCGACGAGGCCTGGCCGTGCGCGCGCCGGATCAGGGCCCGTACCCGCGCCAGCAGCTCTTCAAGGTGAAAGGGCTTGGTGAGGTAGTCGTCGGCCCCGGCGTCGATGCCGGCCACCTTGTCGTGCCAGTGGTCGCGTGCCGTGAGGATCAGCACGGGCATCGTGCGGCCCGCCTGGCGCCAGCGCTGCAGCACCGTCAGGCCATCGAGCACCGGCAGACCGAGGTCCAGCACCACCGCATCAAAATCTTCCACATCGCCCTGCACCCAGGCCTGCTGACCATCGGCCGCTTCGTCGACCGCGTAGCCGGCCTCCTGCAGGGCACTGCGCAGCTGGGCACGCAGGGTGGGTTCGTCCTCAACCAGCAAGATCCGCATGCCGTGCCTTCAACGGAACTTGCGCTGCAGGATGCTGGCGTCACGCGCGTCCAGCAGCAGCTTGACCCTACGGCCGTCGCGCTGCAGCAGCTTGACCTCGTAGACCCATTGCGCCTGCTGGCGTTCGAGTTCGACTTCCAGCACCTGGCCCGGCAGCTCTTTTTCCAGCCGTTCGAGCACGGTGCGCAGCGGCAGGATTTCACCGCTTTGCACCGCCTGCAGGGCGCGGTCCTGGTCGGCCTTGTCGCTCGCCCAGCCGGGTGCAGGGCCCATCCCCAGGCAGGCAGACAGGGCGAGCCCCCAGAGACCACCGCGCTGGAAAAAGTGCGGCCCCCGGCGCCGTGCCAGCCGCGCCGGATCAGACGTCGGAGGACGCCCGACAGAGTGCAAAGGAAATGCGGACATGCGTTGATTGTGCGCCGTGCCAGCTGAACCGCAGCTGAACGAAGGCTTCAGACAAGGTTCAAGTGCCCGCACGAAGAATAGGGTCACCATGAAAACACCAGCCCTTGCACAAGTCCGCTTTCCCGTTCAACGTCAGCGCAGCTGGCGGCCCCTGCTGCGCATGGCGTTGTTGTCGGCCTTCATGCCCTTCGTCGGCCTCTCCCAGTCATGGGCCACTGACACGACCCCAGCCCAGCAACTGCAGCGCTTTGTCACCGAGGCGGGACGGCCCGGCAATGCGGTGGCAGGCGAACGTCTGTTCACCCGCCAACACGGCAACGAATGGTCTTGTGCCTCCTGCCATGGCGAGCGTCCGCTGGCCAACGGACGCCATGCCAGCACCGGCAAGACGATCCCCCCGCTGGCGCCAGCCGCCAATGCCAAGAGTCTGACTGATCCGGCCAAGGTCGACAAATGGCTGCGCCGCAACTGCAAGGACGTGCTCAGCCGCGAATGCAGCGCTGCCGAAAAGGCCGACGTACTGGCCTGGCTGATCAGCCTCAAGCCCTGAGCCGCTTCTGCACAGGAAGGACCAACACATGTCATTCGTCCTGAACTTGTCCCTCAGCCGTGCCGCGAAGCCGCTTCGCTCGACTGTGGCCCTCGCGACGCTGACCCTGCTGGGCCTGGCCAGCCTGCCCGCCGCTGCCGACCGCGGGCGTGAAATGTCCCAGAACGTGCCCAAGAGCTACAGCCAGGAATGCGCGGCCTGTCACCTGGCCTACCCGCCCGGCTTGCTGCCGGCGACATCGTGGCAGCGCATCATGAAGGGGCTGGATCACCACTACGGCACCGACGCCAGCCTGGAGCCCGTGCAGGTGCAGGAGATCGGCCGCTGGCTGGACACCCATGCCGGCACCTACAAGCGGGTGCGCGAAATGCCGCCTGAAGACCGCATCACCCGCTCGGCCTGGTTCGAGCGCAAGCACCGCAAGGTGGAGCCCGCCGTCTGGACGTTACCCAGCGTGAAAAGCGCTGCCCAGTGCGCGGTCTGCCACACCGGCGCCGAGCAGGGCCGTTTTGACGACGATGACCTGCGCCAGCCGGCCGGCCTGAGCGCCGCACAAAAGCGCGCCTGGCGCGACTGAGCCCGCCCCGGCCGACATATCCCCGATGCCAAGGAGTCCCCATGAGCCTGTCCACCACCCCCACTACCCCCGCAGCGACCCCTCGGCGCCCCGCAGCGCTTCACCACAGCGCCCTGGCGCCAGCGGCAAAGGCCGCCGCGTGACCGATGCGCCCACACGTATGTTCCACTGGCTGTTCGCGCTGAGCTTTGCCGGCGCCTACCTCACCGCCGAGAGCGAACACTGGCGGCTGCTGCACGTCACCCTGGGCTACAGCATGGCCCTGCTGTTGGCCTTCAGGGTGCTGTATGGCCTGCTGGGCCCGCGCCAGGTGCGCCTGTCGGTGCTGTGGGGCAAGCTGCAGGCCGGCAGCCGCTGGCTGCGTGCGCACCGGCACGAGCCCTGGATCGTGTTCACAGAAGCCGGCCGTGCAGGCCAGAACTTCGCCATGGCGCTGGCAATCGCACTGCTGCTGGCCCTGACCGTGCCGCTGTTGCTCAGCGGCTACGGCAGGTACAACGAGTGGGGTGACTGGATGGAAGACGTGCACGAGTTCTTCGGCAACGCCGCCTTGCTGACGGTGCTGGCCCACCTGGGGCTGATCGCCAGCCTGAGCCTGCTGCGCCGGGCCAACCTGATGCAGCCCATGTGGTCCGGCACGATGGCCGGGACGGGTCCGGACCTGGTGACGCGTCCACGCCGCTGGCTGGCCGCCCTGCTGCTGCTCGCGGTGCTGGGCTTTGGCGTGGGCTACTGGCAGCAGTCGACGCAGGATGCGCCGCTTGCCTCGTTCACTTCACACGACCGTGACCACGACGATGACGACTGATCAGAGGGCCTTGTACCAGCTCACTTGCCGCTGAGGTATTCGGCCACAGCCGCCATCTCCAGCGGCGTCATCTTGCTGGCGATGGCGTGCATGACCGCGTTGTCGTTGGTGCGCTCGCGCTGGTTGAACTGCTTGAGCTGGGTTTCGGTGTAGGCAGCAAACTGACCTGCCAGGCGCGGCAGGCTGGAGGTGCCCTTGGCCTCGGCGCCGTGGCAGCTGGCGCAGGACGCCAGGCCGCTGAACTTGTTGCCCTGGTGGTAGATGTACTGCCCCACGGCCGCCAGCGCCTTGTCCTTGGCGGGTTCTACGGTGACGGTCTGCTTCTCGAAGAACTTGCCCAGCGCCACCATTTCATCGGGCGTGAGCTTGGCCACCATGTCGGCCATCGCGGTGCTCTTGCGCTTGCCGCTCTTGAAGTTCTCCAGCTGCTTGGCGGTGTACTCCCAATGCTGACCGGCCAGACGCGGGAAGACCTCGCTGGAGGACTCGCCCTCCATGCCGTGACAGACGAAGCACACGCCGCCCACGATCTTTTTGGCACGGGCCTCGTCGGCTTGCGCACAGGCGGGTGCCGTCAGGCAGGCTGCGCCCAGCAGCACAGCGGCCTGCGCCAGTCGATGCAATCTTTTCATGCTCATGTCCTGATGAAGGAAAAGGCTCGAAAAAAACGCCGCAGGTCTTGCGACTGCGGCGTTTTTTCAGGCCGGCCATTACGCCAGCGTGTCCGCCCAGATGTTGCGGGCCCAGGCCAGGGCGTAGCGGCCTTCGAGCTCGTTGGCGGCAGCCGACACGCCACCCGAGCCGGGCACGGTCAGCATGGTCTTCTTCTCGGCGTCGTAGCGGTGCACGCTGGCCACGTGGACCACGTCTTCACTCGACACAAAGCTGTAGCAGGTGTTGTTGTAGATGGGCAGCGGGTTGACCTGCTTGCCGGTCAGCAGCGCCACCACAGCGGCCGCGCAGGTCTTGCCGTGCTGGTTGGCCATGTGACCCGACTTGGGCATGGCCGGCGCGATCTGGATCGAATCGCCCAGCACGTGCACATTGGGCGCCACCTTGGACTCAAAGGTCAGGAAGTCCACATCGCACCAGCGCTTGTTGGCCGTGGCCAGACCGGCGTTGACGGCGATGTCGCCGGCACGCATGCTCGGGATCACATTGAGCACATCGGCCTTGACATCATCACTGAACTCGAACTTGAGCGTCTTGCCTGCCACATCCACATCCCGCAGGGCGTGCTTGCCGCGGTATTCGATGATGCCCTTGTAGCGCTCGGCCCAGGCCTTCTTGAACAGTGGCCCCTTGGAGGTGACGTCGTCGTTGCCGTCCAGGATCAAGACCTTGCTCTTGGGCTTGTGCTTGCTGAAGTACTCGGCCACCTGGCAGGCGCGCTCATAGGGGCCGGGCGGGCAGCGGTAGGGAGCCAGCGGGATCGACATGGCGAACACGCCGCCGTCGCGCATGGCTTCGAGCTGCTTGCGCAGGGTCAGGGTCTGGTCGCCGGCTTTCCAGGCGTGCATGACCTGCTGCTGGGCCGCGGCGTTGTTCATGCCGGGCAGGGTCTCCCACATGAAGTCGACGCCGGGCGAAACAATCAGGCGGTCGTAGCTCAGTTCGGTGCCGCCGGCCAGCTTGACCAGGCGCTTGGCCGCGTCGATGCTGACCACACGGTCCTTGACCATCTGCACGCCATGGCGCTTGCTCAGGTTGTCATACGGCGTGGTGATGTCGGCCATGGTCTTGCTGCCGCCGAGCACCAGGTTGGAGATCGGGCAGGAAATGAAGGCCGGGTTGGGCTCGACCAGGGTGACCTGGATCTTCTGCTCGGACCACATGCGGATGTACTTGGCCGCGGTGGCGCCGGCATAGCCGCCACCGATCACGACCACCTTGGGGCCGCTGCCGCCACCAACGGTGGCGCAGCCGGACATGAGGCCGACAGCGCCGAGGGCGGTGCCGGTCTGCAGGAAATGTCGACGTTGCATCATGGGGTCGCTCCTTTACTTCTTCTGGGCGGCAAAGTAGCCGGCAATCGCCACGATCTGATCGTCGCTGTAACCCTTGGCCAGCTGGTGCATGATGGTGGCGGGCTTGCGGCCGGCCTTGAAGTCCAGCATCTTCTTGACCATGTCATCCTTGTTGGCGCCGGCCAGCGACTCCATGCCGGGCTGCGCGCGGCCATCGGTGCCGTGGCAGTTGGCGCACGAGGCGGCCCAGCTGCGCACCTGTGCGGCGTCGGGCGCCTGCGCCTGGCTCAGGCCGGCAGCGGCCAGCAGGGCCGTCGCGATCAATCCATGGGCAATCTTCATGGGTTCTCCTTCATCAGAAATCGAGGGGATGGTCCGCGACCGACTCAGGGCCGCAGGTAAACAAAGCCTTCCTTGGCCTGCAGCTTGGCGACCTCGGCCACACCCGAGGGCACGACCTTGGCTTCCATCACCAGCTTGTCTGCAGCAATTTTGCGAGACACCAGGGTGTTGTTGCAGACACGGAATTCGACCCCCTTGCCGGCCAGGTCCCCTACCGCACCGGCAAAAGGCTGCTCCATCTGGTTGGTGGCGCCGTCAAGCAGAAAGTCAATGCCCAGGCCATGCGTCACCACCACGATCTTGGCTTTGGGATCGGCAGCCAGATGGTTGCGGATGTTGTTGATGGCGCGCGAGGCTTGCGGAATGCCTTCGCTGAGGTGGTAGACCACCTTGATGTCCGCCCACGCCAGCGAGGCCGACATCAGGGCTGCAGCAAGCAGCAGTTTGGCTTTCATATTGCTCTCTCCTTATGTATCAATATAGGATGATAGGGTGGATAGCCCACCTGACGTTCCCGTGAAAACCCGGCTTCAAACTGACGCGGGACTTTCACTGGCGATCTGCACGCAGACCGCCCGGCACAGCGAAACGACCTTGTCGTTGATGATGCGGTAATAGATCTGCACCCCGTCACGGCGCTTGCCCAGCACACCCGCCTGGTAGAGCGTGCTCAGGTGCTGGGACATGTTGGGCTGGGTGGTGTCGATCTCGGCCAGCAGCTCGCCGACGTTCTTTTCGCCATTGCACAGGGCACTGATGATGCGCAGCCGCATCGGCGCCGACATGACGCGAAAGACTTCGGCAGCTTTTTCAAAGACGGCTTCGGACTCGGCGTCCGAGTCATCGACCAGGGGTTTGGTCTTTTTGACCATGGGGCAGGAATCCAAGTTGACAATGGCCTGATTGTGACGCAAAAGTTTTGCCTGTGGCCAGCAGCTGCAACGGGCTCTGCCGCAAGCACAAAGCGCCTGCTAAAGTCACAGCACATTTCCTCATTATCCGGAGAGTCCGCATGGCTGCCTACCTCGTGGTCGACACCGATCTGACCCACCCCGAACGCTACGAAGACTACAAGCGGCAGGCCAAGCCGCTGGCCGAGCAATACGGCGGTGAATACCTGGTGCGCGGCGGCGCCATGTCGGTCAAGGAAAGCGATCTCTGGACACCAACCCGCATGGTGGTGGTGCGCTTTCCCTCGACCGAAAAGGCCCAGGCCTTCTACGAGTCTGCCGAATACCAGGAGATCCTCAAGATCAGCCAGGAATCGGCGCGGCGCACGGTGGTACTGGTCGAAGGCTTCTGAACGTCAGCGCCCAAGCTGCGTTCAGCCCGCCTGACGCCCCAGCGTGCGGCTGAGCAGAATGACCGGGATCAGCCCCACCAGCACCAGCGCCAGCGAGGGCAGCGAGGCCTCGCCCAGGCGTTCGTCCCGTGCGAGCTGATAGGCCACTACAGCCAGGGTGTCGCTGTTGAAGGGGCGCAGCACCATGGTCGCGGGCAGCTCCTTCATCACGTCCACAAACACGAGCAAGAGCGCCGCCACGGTGGTGCGGCGCAACAGCGGCGCGTGCACCTGCCGCAGCAGGCCCCAGCCGGTCACGCCCAGCATGCGGGAGGAATCGTCCAGGCTGGTCGGGATGCGGGCATAGCCACTCTGCACCGACTGCAGGGCCACGGCGCCAAAGCGCACCATGTAAGCCCAGACCAGGCCCAGTGAGGTCGCGGTGATCCAGGCCCCGGCCGAGGACTGCGGCCAGACCTGCTGGATCCAGCCCACCGGCAACAGCAGCCCCACCACCACCACGGCACCCGGAATCGCATAGCCAATACCGACCACCTGAATCACGCCGCGGTTCCAGAGGCTGGCGCGCTGGCGAACCGCAAAGGCCAGGGCCAGCGCAACCGCGACGGCCAGCACCGCTGTGATGACGCCCAGACGCAGGCTGTTCCAGGCCCAGTCGCCAAAACGCGCCCAGGGCAGTTCGACTTCGCTGCCCAGGAGGGAGCGAAGCAGGATCAGCACCGGCAGCACAAAGCCCAGCAACACCGGCAGGCCACACACGGCCCAGGCCAGCCACTGCCGGGGTCCGAGCAGCCGCAGGGGCTGGGATTCGGCTGTGCCCTGGCGCGAGATGCGGCCCTGGGCAAAGCGCATGCGCCGCTCGGCGCGTTGCTCCAGTTGCAACAGCAGCAGCACCGCCACCAGCAGCACCGTGGCCAGCTGCGCTGCGGCCACCCGGTTGTCCATGGCCAGCCAGGCCTTGTAGATGCCGGCGGTGAAGGTCTGGATGCCGAAATAACTCGACACGCCAAAGTCGGCCAGCGTTTCCATCAGCGCCAGAGCCACACCGGCCGCCACCGCCGGGCGGGCCAACGGCAGCGCGATCTCGCGGATGCGGCGGGACAAGGGCGCGCCCAGCAGACGCGCCGCTTCCATCAGGCTGGCCACACGCTCCAGCAGCGCCGTGCGGGCCAGCAGGTAAACATACGGGTACAGCGAGAGCGTAAAGACCAGTGCCGCTCCCCACACGCTGCGCACATCGGGCCAGAGGGCACCCTGCAAGCTCAAGGCGCTGCGCAAGACCACCTGCACAGGACCACTGAACTGCAGAAAGTCGGTGTAGGCGTAGGCCACCACATAGGCCGGCATCGCCAGCGGCAGCAGCAGCAGCCACTCGAAGGCACTCCGCCCCCTGAATTCGAACAGGGTCACCATCGCCGCAGTTCCCAGGCCCAGCACCGTCACGCCCACGGCGACCAGCAGGCACAGCAGGGCCGAAGTCCAGGCGTAATCGGGCAGCACCGTGGTCGCCATTTCGCGCAGCAGGTCGAGTGTCTGCGGCGTCCACTGCAGCCAGGACGCCAGCACCGCCAGCACCGGCAAGGCCAGCACCAGGGCAAGCAGGACAAACAGCAGTGAACCCAGCCGGGAGAGGCTGGCGGTGGCAAAACGGAGCATGCACGGATTGTAGAGAGCGGTTTTGCCCAGGCCGCTCGAGCCCGGACTGCGCGACCCACTGCTGCAAAGGGTTGACGGTAGCGGTGTGCGTCACCCTGGTTGAGGGCTTCTACAATGAACCCATGTTCCTAGATATCCGCCAGCTCGACGTGCAGTACCCGGGTCGCGATACACCCTCGGTGTGTGGTGTCTCGCTGGGCCTGCGCGCGGGTGACATCGGCGTACTCATCGGCCCCTCGGGCTGCGGCAAGACCACGCTGCTGCGCGCCGTGGCCGGGCTCGAACCCGTGTCCGGCGGTCAGGTGCTGGTGGGCCAACGGGTGGTCAGCGAACCAGGCCATACCGAACCGGCCGAACGCCGGCGCATCGGCATGGTGTTTCAGGACTATGCGCTGTTTCCGCACCTGGACGTGGCACGCAATGTCGGCTTTGGCCTGCAGTCGCTGGGCAAGGCCGAACGTGAAGCCCGGGTGAAAGAAGTGCTGACACTGGTCGGCCTGGACGGCGCCGAACGGCGCTACCCGCACGAACTCTCGGGGGGCCAGCAGCAACGGGTGGCCCTGGCGCGCGCCCTGGCCCCCAGGCCCGACCTGCTGCTGCTCGACGAACCGTTTTCCAACCTGGACGTGGACCTGCGCGAACGCCTGGCGCATGAGGTGCGCAATATCCTCAAGGCGGCCAAGGCCACCGCGCTGCTGGTCACCCACGACCAGCTCGAAGCCTTTGCGATTGGCGACGTGATCGGCGTCATGCACGAAGGCCAGCTGCACCAGTGGGACGACGCCTACAGCCTCTACCACCGACCGGCCACCCGCTTTGTGGCGGACTTCATCGGCCACGGCGTGTTCACCCCGGCCACGCTGCGCGAGGTCAATGGCCAGATCGTGGTGGACACGCCCGTCGGTACCCTGACCGATGTGGCCGAATGCCCCCTGCCCTGCGCGTTTTGCGAAGGCCAGTGCGATGTGCTGCTGCGCGCCGACGACATCGTGCACGACGACCACGCGCCGGTCAAAGCCGAGATCGTGCGCAAATCCTTCAGGGGCTCGGAGTTTCTCTACACCCTGCGCCTGGCCAGCGGCCACACCGTGATGGCGCATGTGCCCAGCCACCACGACCACAAGCTCGGCGAATGGATCGGCATCCGTGCCGAGGTAGACCACGTGGTCACCTTCAACCGGGCCTGCCCGGTGCGCGACCGCGAGCTGTGCCAGATGCCTTGCGCCGATGCGGGCGCGGGCCAGGCCTTCAGCGCTGACCCGCAGCTGGACGCTCAACCTGTCCGCTTCGTTCAAACCTGATCGCGCAGGGCGATCACGGTCTCGCGCAGATCCTGGGCCCACTGGCGTCGGTCGCGCCCTTCTGCCTGCTGGGGCTCACCGAAGTTGACTACCGCCGTGATCGGCCCGGCCGTCAAGGTGCGCCAGACCGAGCCGACCAGGGTGTCGTCGCCGATGTAACACGGCGCCAGGGTCATCTCGCCGCTGCGGGTATCCACAAAGCACAGCGACATCGGCTGCACCGGCACCTCGGCCGCAATGGCCGACTGGATCAGGTTGGCATGAAAAGGCAACAGCTCCCGGCCGTCGCTGGTCGTGCCTTCGGGAAATACAGCCACCACATCGCCTTCCTTCATCGCATCGGCCATGTCACGCACCATGCGCAACGCGTCCCTGCGGCTGCTGCGCTCGATGTAGAGCGTGCCCGCCCCGGTGGCCAAGGGGCCCACGATGGGCCAGCTGCGGATGTCGGACTTGGAGACAAAACGGCAAAACCGGGCCGCGTGGATCACCAGAATGTCGAGCCAGGAAATGTGGTTGGAGACGATCAGCGCCGGGCCGCTGCGCACCGGCTGACCGATCACTTTGAGATGGATGCCCCAGAGCGCCAGCAGCTGCAGCGCCCAGGCCTGCACCTGCATCTCACGCTGCTCTAGGCTCATGCGCGGAAAACGCAGGTAAATGGTCCACAGGCCCACCAGCAGATGCCACAGACCGCGCAGGATTTTCCAGAGGGCACGCAGAACAGTCACGTCCAGCAACCTCTGTCATCTTCTGGCTTGGCGCAACCCCTGTCATCCTCAGACCTGCCAAAACCCCTGTCAGCCTCCGACCTGCTGTAGCACCTGTCATCCTCTGGCTTGACCAGAGGATCCATGAATTGCAGAGCGCGTCGGCAAAAACAAGCGGCCATGCTCACGCCTCGAAGCTTCAGGCTTCGAAAACCACCTGCCCGCCCACCAGCGTGGCCCGCACACGCCCCGGCAGCTCATAGCCCGAGAACGGTGTGCTCTTGCCCTGGCTGCGCAGCGCAGTGTCCGAGACGGGCCAATGGCCTTCGGCAGACAGCACCACCACATCGGCGACGCCGCCCACGGCCAGATGGCCGACCGAGTCCTGCAGGGTACCGAGGCTGCTGCCCAGTACGCGGGCCGGCGCTGCGGTGATGCGCTCGAGCGCACGCACCATGTCCACGCCGTCCTCCTGCGCCCACTTGAGCGCCAGGCTCCACAGCAGTTCCAGACCGGTGGCACCGGGCTCGGCTTCGGCAAAAGGCAAGGCCTTAGCGTCGTCATCGACCGGGGTGTGGTCGGAGACCAACGCGTCCAGCGTGCCGTCGGCCAGGGCGGCGCGCAGGGCATCGCGGTCGCGCTGCTGGCGCAGCACCGGTGTGAGGCGCGCACGGCTGTCAAAGTAGCCCATGTCGGCATCGGTCAAGTGCAGCGAGTTGATGCTGACATCGGCCGTGACCGGCAGGCCTTCGGCCTTGGCCTGGCGCACCAGTTCCACACCCGCTGCGCTGCTGATGCGGCACAGGTGCACGCGCGCACGGGTGCTGCGCACCAGTTCAAAAATCGTGTGCAGGGCAATCGTCTCGGCCGCCACCGATACCCCCGACAGGCCCATGCGCGTGGCCAAAGGCCCGCTGGCGGCCACACCCTTGCCGAGATGCAATTCCTGCGGGCGCAGCCAGACGCTGTAGCCAAAGGTGCTGGCGTATTGCAGGGCGCGTTGCAGCACCTGCGTGTTGGCCAGCGCCACCTCGGCCTGCGAAAAACCCACGCAGCCAGCGGCGGTGAGCTGGCCCATTTCGGTCAGCACCTCGCCCTGGAGGCCGCGCGTCAGCGCCCCCAGCGGCAGCACACGCGACTGGTGCAGTTTTTCGGCGCGGTGGCGCAGCATCTCGATCAGTCCCGGTTCGTCGAGGACCGGGTCGGTGTCGGGCGGGCACACCAGGCTGGTCACGCCACCGGCCACGGCTGCCGCCATTTCGCTCTCGAGCAGGCCAGCGTGTTCGCCGCCGGGCTCACCCAGTCGCGCCGCCAGGTCCACCAGACCCGGGGCCACGATGCAGCCCTGGGCGTTGAGCGTGCGGTTGGGGCTGAAGTCGGCGGGTGCCTGGCCAATGGCCACGATGCGGCCGGCGGCAATGGCCAGGTCAGCGATTTGGTCGTAGCCGCTGGCGGGGTCGATCACACGGCCGTTCTGGATCAGGATCTTCATGTTCTTTTTCCCCTCAGGCCTCGTTGCCAGCCACGATGCTCATCACCGCCATGCGCACCGCGATGCCGAAGGTCACCTGCGGCAGGATCACGCTTTGCTGGCCGTCGACCACGGCCGAGTCGATCTCGACACCGCGGTTGATCGGGCCCGGGTGCATGACGATGGCGTCGGGCTTGGCCAGCTGCAGTTTCTCGGTCGTGAGGCCAAAGCTCTCGAAGTATTCCTGGCTGGACGGCAGCAACGCACCGCTCATGCGCTCGTTCTGCAGGCGCAGCATGATGACCACGTCACAGCCTTTGATGCCTTCTTCGAGATTGTTGAAGACGCGCACGCCCATTTGCGCCATGTCGGCCGGCACCAGGGTCTTGGGGCCAACCACGCGCACCTCGGCGCAGCCCAGCGTGGTGAGCGCGTGGATGTCGGAACGGGCCACACGCGAATGCAGCACGTCGCCGACGATGGCCACCGTGAGGTTGGCAAAGTCCTTCTTGTAATGGCGGATGGTGTACATGTCCAGCAGCGCCTGCGTGGGGTGGGCATGGCGCCCGTCACCGGCGTTGACCACATGCACATGCGGCGCCACATGCTGGGCAATCAGGTAGGGTGCGCCCGATTCGCTGTGGCGCACCACAAAGATGTCGGCCGCCATGGCGCTCAGGTTGGCGATCGTGTCGAGCAGCGACTCGCCCTTGCTGGCCGACGAGCGCGCGATGTCGAGCGTGTAGACGTCGGCCGACAGCCGTGTGGCGGCAATGTCAAACGTCGTGCGGGTGCGGGTGCTGTTTTCAAAGAAGAGGTTGAACACGCTCTTGCCGCGCAGCAGCGGCACCTTCTTGACCTCGCGGTCGCTCACGCTGACAAAGCCCTGGGCGGTGTCGAGGATATGGGTGAGGATGTCCCTGGACAGGCCTTCGGTGGAGAGCAAGTGGATCAGCTCGCCGTTCTTGTTGAGTTGGGGGTTATTGCGCTTGTAGAGCATGTTCACCTCAGGCCTTGTTCTCGACCCGGAAACTGAAGGCACCGGCCGCATCGCGGGCGAGCGCCAGCGACTGGGTCTCGGGCAGCGCCACGCGGGCCGCCGCAAAGTCGGCCTGCACCGGCAGCTGGCGACCACCACGGTCCACCAGCACCGCCAGCTGCACACGGGCCGGACGGCCATAGTCAAACAGCTCGTTGAGCACCGCGCGGATCGTGCGGCCGGTGTAGAGCACGTCGTCGAGCACCAGGATGTCGGCACCTTCCACTTCGAAAGGCAGCTGCGTCTGGCCCCCAGCGGACAGGCCGCGCTGGGCAAAGTCGTCGCGGTGCATCACCGAAGAAACCTGCCCGGCCTGTCCGCTCAGGCCCAGGTCGCGCTGCAGGCGTTCGGCCAGCCAGGCGCCACCCGAGGTAATGCCCACCAGCCGGGTGTCGGCCCGGCACAGGCTGCGCACACCGCGCAGCAGCTCCTTGTACAGCGCCTCGGCGTCGAGAGCGAGAGTGGTCACGGCAAGTTCCTCAGAAATTGTTCAAGAATGATCGCGGCCGCCGCCGCATCGGCGTCCCTGGCGCCCAGCGAATGGGCCTCGGTGGTGGTGTAACGCTCGTCCACCTCGTACACCGTCAGACCAAATCGGCCGCGCAACTGGCGGCCGAACTTGCGGGCACGCAAGGTGTTTTCGTGCTCGCCGCCATCCGGGTGCGTGGGTACGCCGATCACCAGGGCATCGGGCTGCCATTCTTTGATGCGCTCGGCAATTTTGGCGAAGCGGGCATCGCCCTCAGCGGCAATGGTGGCCTGAGGCGTGGCGGTTTTCGTCAGCCGGTTGCCGACCGCCACGCCGGTGCGCTTGAGGCCATAGTCCAGCGCCAGAAAGGTCTGCTGGCTGCCGGGCAGTTCCCCAGAAGCCCCGCTCATGCGTGGCCCGCCTCGGGCGAGAGCATCCAGGCCTGCAGGCCCAAGAGGGCCAGGGCCTCGTCGTAGCGACGTTCGATCGGGGTATCGAACACCACGCGGGCATCGGCCGGCATGGTCAGCCAGGTGTTCTCGCCGATTTCGGATTCGAGCTGACCTTCGCCCCAGCCGGCGTAGCCCAGGGTCATCAGCACCTTGCGCGGACCGGCACCTGCACCCAGGGCTTCGAGCACGTCGCGCGAAGTGGTCAGCTCCAGGCCACCGGGCACCTTGAGGGTGGAGGCGTAAATGTCACCGCCGTCCTGCGCCGGGTCTTCCATGCGCACCGGCTCGTGCAGCACAAAACCCCGTTCGGTGTGCACCGGCCCGCCTTGCAGCACAGGGGCGGCGCGCAGGTCTTCGCGCAGCAGCGGCAAGTCCAGCTTGCCAAACAGCTCCTGCAGCGACAGGTCGCCCGGCTTGTTGATCACCACCCCCATGGCGCCGCGGGGGCTGTGTTCGCACAGGTAGATGACACAGCGCGAAAAAATCCCGTCGTCCAGCCCCGGCATGGCCACCAGAAAATGATGCGTGAGCGGGGTGAAGGCAGAATCGGTGGACATGCAGCCGATTTTAACGGCTGCCCCTCTGAAGACACCCCATGGACAACGCTTACCCCTCTGGTCTGGTCTGGCTGCGGCGCGACTTGCGTGTGCACGACAACGCAGCGCTGTACCAGGCCCTCAAACACTGCCGTCAGGTGCATGTGGCCTTCGTCTTCGACACAGTCATCCTCGACGCCCTGCCGCGCGCCGACCGGCGGGTGGAATTCATCCGGGAATCGCTGGTCGAGCTGGACGCCCGCCTGCGCGAACTGGGGGCCGCCCATGGCATTGAGCACTGCGGCCTGATCGTGCGCCACGGCGTGGCCGAGCATGAAATTCCGCACCTGGCCCAAAAACTGGGCGTGCTGGCCGTGTTTGCCAGCCACGACGACGAACCCTACGCCCAGCTGCGCGATGGCAAAGTGCGCGGCCACCTGGCCGACCACGGCATCGCCCTGCACACCGGCAAGGACCATGTGGTGTTCGAGCGGCAGGAGGTCATGACCCAGTCGGGCACCGCGTTTTCGGTCTTCACCCCCTACAAGAACGCCTGGCTGCGCAAGGTCAATGACTTTTACCTGAAGGCTTACCCGGTCGAGCGCTACGCGATGCACCTGGCACCGCTTCCTGAGGCCCTGCGCCAGCCTGTGCCGCGCCTGTCGGACATCGACTTCGAGCCCACCAACCTGAAAGACCTGCACATCCCGGCCGGTGAATCGGGCGCGCAAAGCCTGCTGGCGGACTTTCTGCAACGCATCGACGCCTACGGCCAGCGGCGCGACTTTCCCGCCGTCAAGGGCCCGAGCTACCTCAGCGTTCACCTGCGCTTTGGCACCGTGTCGATCCGCCAACTTGCGCGCGAAGCGCACAGCCGCATGCAGGCCGGCAGCGAAGGCGCCGGCGTGTGGCTGTCCGAACTGATCTGGCGCGACTTTTATGCCCAGGTGCTGGCCAACTTCGCGCATGTGGGCGCTGGCGAGAGCTTCAAGCGCGACTACGATGCCATCCACTGGGACCATGGCCCGCATGGGCACAAGCTGTTTGACGCCTGGTGCGCAGGCCGCACCGGCTACCCGCTGGTGGACGCCGCCATGCGGCAACTCAACCAGACCGGCTACATGCACAACCGCCTGCGCATGGTCGTGGCCAGCTTTCTGTGCAAGGACCTGGGCGTGGACTGGCGCTGGGGCGAAAAGTACTTTGCGACGCACCTCAACGACTTCGACCTGGCGGCCAACAATGGCGGCTGGCAGTGGGCCAGTTCCAGCGGCTGCGACGCCCAGCCCTACTTCCGCATCTTCAACCCGGTCAGCCAGAGCGAAAAGTTCGACGCCGAGGGCAAATTCATCCGCCGCTACGTGCCCGAACTCGCCGGTCTGTCAACAAAAGCGATTCACGCCCCATGGCTGGCCGGCGCGCTGGAACTGCAGGCTGCGGGCGTGGAACTGGGCCAGACCTATCCGCGGCCCATCGTCGACCACGCCGAGGCGCGGGAAACCACGCTGGCACGCTACGCGGTGGTCAAAAAGAAAGCCGCCTGAAACAGGCGGCTTGTCACTCCTGGCAACGCAGCACGAGGGCTGGGCAGAACGTTCGGCGACGATTTCTGCGTACCCCCGCAGCATGAGGAGCCGAACGGTCTGCCCAGCCCTCGTGCGGTAAAGGGGCAAGACTTCAGATCAGATGGCCACCATCTCGAAATCTTCCTTGCGCGCCGCACACTCCGGGCAGGTCCAGTTCATCGGCACATCCTCCCACTTGGTTCCAGCGGGAATACCGTGCTCCGGGTCACCGAGCGCCTCATCGTAAATCCAGCCACAGATCAGGCACATCCAAGTCTTGTATTCCATATTGATGAGAAAAAGTTGTCGAATAGAATGAACTTCATTGTATCGGGCCCCCTGTGACATCCCCGCACGCCCCGCCATTTTTCCGTCCATGACCGACACCCCTGCCGACACACCCTCCCCCGATGCCAGCGACAGCGACGCCCAGGGACTGGCCTGTGTGCTGGTGTTCAACGCCAATGACCCCAGCGGTGCGGGCGGCCTGACCGGAGACGTGATGGCCACGGGCTCGGTCGGCGCGCACACCTTGCCCGTCGTGACCGGCAGTTATGCCCGGGACACCAGCGGCATCCACGACTTTTTTGCCTTTGACGAGGAAGCCGTCAGCGAACAGGCGCGCACGATTGCCGAAGACGTACCCGTCCAGGTCATCAAGGTCGGCTTTGCCGGCAGCCCCGAAAACATCGCTGCCATCGCCGAAATCGCCGACGATTACGACGGCGTCCCGGTGGTCGCCTACATGCCCAATCTGTCCTGGTGGGAAGAGCACCGGATCGACGACTATCTCGATGCGTTCCGCGAATTGCTGCTGCCCCAGACCAGCGTGCTGGTGGGCCACCACA
>Ga0255165_1000275_pt1 | contig 19847 bp, 26 predicted proteins | sample Atl_Cont_RepB_8d_FD_183182 | JGI IMG/M metagenome (GOLD analysis project Ga0255165, IMG submission 183182) | Freshwater microbial communities from Altamaha River, Georgia, United States - Atl_Cont_RepB_8d | ecosystem: Environmental > Aquatic > Freshwater > River | place: USA: Georgia | collected... | reverse complement strand
TTAAAGTCTTTATTTGCCATTAGAAGGTTATACTCCCACTAGTTGTAAAAACATAATAATTAAATCCATTAGCAGTTTGTAATGATCCTGTATAAGAAGAGGCTGTTCCAGTAGTTTTTATAACAACTACTCCATCTTTTCCTGCACCACTAGCGCTAATTGGCTGACTTGAATCAGACTGAGCTCCACCTCCACCGCCTGAGCCAAATGATGTAGCATTTCCTCCATTAACATATCCTTTTGCTCCATTTCCAGCACCAGTACCACCTGTGCCAGCTGCTCCACTTAATGATCCTCTAGAACCACCACCGCCGCCCGAACCTACATATGTCATACCTGAGAAAGCAGTTAGGTTTGCTATATCTGATGGAAGCTGATAACCTTGACCACCATTTCCTCCTGCTTGAGCTGTTCCATTAGATCCAGATGTAGAGTATCCTCCACCGCCTGCTGCTGTAATGTTAGAATCTCCTCCAAATCCGCCATTATTTCCTTGACCCGCTGTGCCTGTTCCACGTAAAGTAGATTGATTATTTCCTCCACCGCCAGAACCTCCATTTGCTGATGACGGAACAGATCCAGAAGCATATGCTATTCCTCCTCCTCCACCTACTGCTGTATAAGTTCCATCTTTATCTACTACTGAAGAATTGCTTCCTTTAACACCATTTGTAGACAAATCGCCAGGACCTATTTGACCTCCTGGACCTCCAACTGTAATAAGATATTGAGTTGAACCAAGGAATGTTACAGATTGTGTAGGAATAACTCCACCTCCACCACCGCCGCCACCAAGTCCACCAGCGCTACCGCCACCAGCAACTATTAATGCTGTGGCAGTTACTGCAGCTGTTGGAGTAACAGAATTACTTGCAGAAGATGCTGTTGATGTCCCATTAGCGTTTAATGCTCTTACAGTAAATGTATAGGCAGTTCCATTTGTCAGTCCTGTTACAGTTATTGGCGACGATGCGCCAGATGCTGTAATATTTCCTGGAGATGATGTTACTGTATAAGATGAAACTGCAACATTTGTAGGAGCAGTAAATGAAACTGTTGCTTGGCCAGAAAGACCAGTAGTTGCAGATACAGATGTTGGTGCATTCGGAACAGGTGATATTTCTATCCAAGATGTACCATTATATCTAATCAAATTATTAATTGTTGTGTCGTAAAACAAATCTCCAGTCGCAGGAGATGCTGGTCTGTTTGCAGTCGTCCCACGACCAATATGACCATTTGCTGCAGTATTGTGTGTAGAAATTGCAGATGATACTGTAGATGAGACTGATGACGAGGTTGCTAAATCTGCTGTATTAGAAATACCATGAACTGATGTTGTTGCTGAATTATGGCTAGAGATGGCTGCCGCCGTCTCTGTATCCGTCGCCAAAGCGGTGGCGGTAGAGAGGACGTTAGCTACATCTCTAGCTCTTGTCAATTTATATTACTCCATTGATACAACTTGCCAATTAAGATCATCTTCACTCCAACGATAGAATTGTCCATCTGTTGGATATGGTGTAGGTGCATCCCATAGGCATGTATCTTCATTTAGTACCCAAGAATTAAAAGGCTTTGGCGGAATAAATGCGTCACGGGATGCATCATATGTGTACCCAATTCCAGCATAATTCTTTCTAAAGCCTGCTTCTTCTGTCATTTCATTTGTTTCTGGGTTTCTCTTTTTCCCGCCCATTGAATTATATGATGTACGCTTGCATACTTGTCCATATACTTCTGCATAATGAGCTTCCCAGTCAGAAACGCCATCAACAACTTCGTCTTCATTGCGACCAACGATTACTTGAGTTACTACGTTATTTTCATCAAGAAAAGCGTAATGTGCCATTTTATTTCCTCCTTTTTATTAAATTACCAAGACAGATGCTTCTTCTTCTGTCAATGGCTGACCAGCAACAAGCTTAGTTTTTGCTGATACTTTAAGAGCTGCTTTTGCTTCTTCTGCCGCCACACGAGCTGCTTCCGCTTCGGCATATGCTGCTGCATCTGCTTCACGCTGAGCAATTTCTTCGGCGGTCAAAGGAACAATAGATTGTTCTCCTGTAGTACAATCTACTACTATTTTTGTCAGTGTTTCAGTCATGTTTCCTCCTTTTTAAATTACTAGAACTTCTGCTTCTTCAGCAGTAAGTGGTTGACCAGCAATAAGTTTAGCTTTTGCTGACGCTTTGAGAGCTGCTTTTGCTTCTTCAAAAGCAACTTGTTCACTTCTTATTCTTTCTCCTTCAATTCTTAGAGCCTCAAGTTCTTCACCTATAATTTCTCTTATAGTAATTTCACCTGTTAAGGCATCAATAATTGTTTCAACTTTTTCAGTCATATTTTCTCCTTAGTCTGAATAACCATAAACTCTTACAATTCCTGAAATACCATCAGAACCTTGAGGTCTTAATTGAAAACCATCAAAGGATGCGTTAGATAAAACCCAGCCTGAACCAAATTTTAAATAAGTGTTAATTGGATTTGTTGCATAAGTAGAACACGCAAGAAATAATGCACCTTTTTGATATTGTCCAATGGCTGGTGCAAATATATCCATAACTGCATGAACTGGCATTTGATTGTTTGGACTATATCCAGGATCATAATATAAAACTTCATATTGTGTGTTTGTTAGATTTCTTCCAGATGATGCTGTTGGGCTGCTTGTTGGACCTCCGTCAAGAGTCGTAACTGAATAGACACCAGATGTGAGTGGAGTGCCTCCTGTAGAATATCTAAAGTAAACATTTGATGATTGTGCAGAAATTCCTGTAATTTGAAAAATAACTCTATAATTTCTATAAGTAGAAGTAAAAACATTGTTTATTTGAACACTTAGGCTATTTGAAAAGCTTGATGAATGAACTAAAGTAAGTCCACTTCCAGATGCAGGAGTAGACCATGACGGAACACCGCCAGAAACTGTCAAAATTTGACCCGTGCTTCCAATTCCTAATTTAGACAAAGTGTTTGTAGCTGAAGCATACGGGATATCTCCAGTTGTAAATGTAGATAGTCCTGTTCCGCCATTAGTTGCGGATACTGGTGTAGAAAGATTTAATGTTACTGCCCCAGAATTTCCGCCTCCGCTTAAACCTGTGCCTGCTGTAACTCCAGTAATATCTCCATCTGTTATGGTATATCCCAAAGAATTCCATGCAGTTGATCCATCGCCAACCTTCATCTTCTTTGTATCTGTTTCGTATCCTATTTCTCCCGCCGCCAAAACAGTGTTGGCGGAAGTCCAAGAAGACGCTGATCCCCTTTTAACTTGAATTACTGCTGCCATTATACTGTTCCTCCATCAAAGTTTTGTGTTGCTGTTGAGTCTATTGTATTATAAACATTGCCATCTTGCAAGGCATCTACTGTTCCGCCGTCCAAATTATCTCCAGCGGCGAAATCGGAAGAATCTGCTATTGCTCTAGCTTTACTCATAATATACTATTATACCCCCTATGAATTCTTTATCCCGTAAAGGGTAGCAGTTGAGTGTTGGACAAAAGAGCCGCTTGTTTGTGGACTAATGGAAATAGAAGTTATGGCAGAAGTCGGAGAATTATATAATAACGCATAAATTTGATTACGAGCAGATGTTCCATTATTTTCAGCTACGTTATCTACGCTTACAGGTTTAGCATTACTTGATGTGTAATTTGGTATGTATAGTTCGCCATTACTAAATGTATTTGCCGTCGTATTAGGGTCGTTTGCTCCACCGATATTTACACTAGTAGAACTGCTGGCACTTGAACCATCGCCTTGTAATTGTCTTCCAGAGCTACCAGAATTTGAATTCAATGTCATTACGATAAATTTCTGAGAGCCAGCAGGTAAATTTCCTGTATCTGATTTTAAACTGTATTTCATTACAAGGTCAGTATAAGTTCCAGGAATAGAAGTAAAGTCAATCGTGCTCGCCCCACCGCTACCCACAGTCACGGTCGCTATTGCTACAAATGTATTTGCCATTATGCCGCCTTTATTCCGTAAAGAGTAAAAGTTGAGCCTGAAGCATATTGTCCAGATTGACCGAAAGGCTGAATAAATGTAAGGCTAGTTATTGCTGAAGTACTACGCCACATTGTAACTCCTGTATAAACAGCATAACCTTTAGCGTCGCTTCTGAATAATGCAGTTTTGTATGTTGTTGTATTTGAATAGTTCATAAAATAGCCTCGTGTAACAGACCAATCATTAAAAATACCAACAGCATTGCCAGCATTGGTATTACTATTTCTGTCAGTATACGGAACATTGTCTGACATTAATCTTGTTCCTGAATAATAATTTCCAGAGTCACCATTTGCTCTCCAGGCAACATCTAGTGCGGTAGCACCCACACAATAACTGTTTATTATAAGAACTAAATCAGTATATGTTTGAGGAATATTAGAAAAAGTAACATTTGTTGAATTACTAGTTAATGTTGTCGTTGCTATTGGTTCGTATGTTGCTGGCATTATGACGCCACCTTTATTCCATATAAAGCAAAGTGAGTATATTGTGTAAACGGATTGTCTCCCGTAAAAACAAGTGAAGTGATAGCATCGGTTTTCATCCATAAAGCAGAGGTAATGCCAACAAAACCAGGAGAGCCACCTACCATACCATTTATATCATTGCCGTGTAAATTACGCATTGTTTTATACTTATTAGTATTTGCATAGTCTAATATGTCTATTATATGTGCTCCAAAAGTACCACCAGTTACTGTTCCTACACTTGCTGTTCCTACTTCTACAATATTACTAGCTGAAGCACTCCCTGCTGCAGCAACTACACTTGATCCACTACCTCTTAAATAATGATATGTATAACTTCCAGTTGTGTCGCCATTTATACGTAATGACATTCCGTCCGTGCCATATGTACCACGATTAGTTTGAGCAATAGCCCTAACTTGTAAATGGGTATAGGCACCAGGAATTGAACTAAAAGTAATAGTAGAGACACTAGTTGAGCCAACAGTTACAGTAGCAATAGATTCAAAAGAGGAAAGCGAAGATGCTAATGCTCCCCATCCAAAACTTTTAACTGAACCTATTGAATCTAATATTGGACTCATAGGTTAACCTTACGCAAACTTTGTCTGCGATGCTAAAACAGTAAATGTAGCGGATGCAGTTTTAATTATATTAAAGACATAAGCATCTACGCTGCTAGCATTTCCTGCAGATGGGGCTGTTCCACCTTGCCATTTTGGAGTAATATTTGATCCGTCAATTTGAATAGTGTTTGGATAATATGCAGTTGCGCCATTTGTATTAAGCCAAACTAAAGTTATTGAATCTCCAGTTGTTAAAATGCTATTTAGGGTATTTGATCCGTTCCCACGAAAATTTAATGTATGGTTTGCTGAAGCATTGGATGTGTAATACCATGTTCCTGCAGTTAATGCATCAATATTTATTGTTCCTGTTGCTGCCGACGCAACTATATTTAATCTTTCTTCTGGAGAAACCATTACTGGCTGATTTAATGTTGGTGTTGTTATAGATGGAGATGTTCCAAATACTAATGATCCAGATCCTGTCTCATCTGTTATTGCTGAGGCTAGATTTGCAGATGATGGAGTTCCTAACCATGTAGCAATTCCTGTGCCAAATGATGATATACCTGTTCCGCCATTTGCTACAGAAACTGGGGTAGATAATGATAGGGTTACGGCTCCGCTTGATCCGCCTCCTGTTAAACCTGTGCCAGCTGTAACGCTTTCAATATCTCCAGGAAGAGAAACTGATCCCCCTAGCGATACCGCAGATCCATTTATAGTAATACTTGAATTCTGTAATTGTGCATTTGAAATTGTGCCAGTTAGTCCAGATGTAGGCAGAGTAGCTACGCTAAAATTATTATAACAATTTACCTGAACAAAGTCCGAAGCGGACAATGCTGTTAATCCTGTAATTGATGTTCCATTTGTAGCTGTATAGTCATCTCCCCGAACTAGAAGAATACCATTTAGATATACCTGTTCCTGCCCTGGAGTATATGAAAGAGCTTGAGATGCATTATCATATCCTGAAAGACTTGTTTCTCCGCCTGCCGCCGTTTTACGCCAAATAAGACTTGTTAACACGCCATTAGCCGATGGATATTGATCTATCATGCAATCTCAACTCCTGATATATGAAATTTAACATCTGTACTACTAGCATATCCTGCTAATATTTTATTTTGTCCCATAACTGTTTTTGGCTGTAAATTAATTACTGTATTTGCAGAAACTGGGACGGTAGGCAGAATATTAACACCATCTACTGTCATTGTAACATATTGCTGACTTGAAGACGTATTTGATATTACGATATCTGTTAGTACAGCTTTTGCTCCTGCAGTATTTGGGGAGGTGTAAAGAGTTGCAGAACTTGTTGCTGCCGCCCCTCTATAAAATAATGCTGGTGTTGCTGCCATTTAAAAGACCCCCATTAGTGTATATGAATCTTGCTCTGCTAATGCATTTGTCAAAGTAGTTATAGTTGTATAGAAATTAGGATCATCATTTAGAGCCTGTGCAATTTCATCAAGAGTATCTAGGGTTCCTGGTGCAGATGCTATTAAATTATCTATTGCAGTTTTAACAAATGCTGTTGTTGCTACTTGAGTTGTATTTGTTCCTGCTGTCGCAGTTGTGGTAAACATAGAGCCAGAGGAATCAACTTTGGAAAGTACCGTTCCACTACTATTCTGCCACTGTTGTAGGTCGGCTGTTTGGGAGGCTGCGCCACGAATAATAATACCCTTATCAGAAGCCTGTGCTGGTTGAACATTTATCCAAGCACCGTACCCGCCAGCAGTTCCATTTTGAAATGTTCCATAAGCGTCAATTCGTGCATTTACTGTACCACTAGAATTCTGCCATTGTTGAAGGTCGGCGGTTTGTGAAGTAGCGCCACGGACAACAACAGGGATATATGAAGAAAGTCCTGCAGTAACGCCCCACATAACACCTGAAATTGTTGGACCAATACTATTCGCCAATGTGTTACTACCAATTAATTCTCCATAAGGACCAATTTTTGTACCAATAACATCATTATGTTGACGCCATTGTTGGAGATCGCCTGTTTGACCAGACATTCCCTTTATAGTAAATATTACATTTGACGTTGTATTTCTATTTACTAGTGATGTATTGGTATTAGTCATATAAAAATATGGACCATTGTCAAAATAATTTACAATATAGTTATTAAAAAGAACTGATGCTTGTAGCCAGTCAACTAACATACGTCCACTTGATGACATACTTGCAAGCAAATTATTAGAACTATCTCTCCATTCTGTTAAATTAGCTGTTTGAGATGCGGAACCTTTTATAATCAAACCCTTTGTAGATGCCGAACTTGTAGTAATAGTAGATCCGCCAGATGTTGAAACCCCAGTAGTATCTGTAAATGTGATTGTTGTTGTATCTGTTCCAGAATCATCTGCAAATGTGGCTCCAACTATATTAACAATTCCTCGTGGCGTAACAGTTGTCCCATTGTTTTTAATTGTTTGATTGTATAATTTGCCCCAATTTATATTTGAGCCATCAGACTGAATTACATAATTTACTGTAGATCCATTTTGTACTGGAAGTAAAGCATTTATAGCATTAGTGGCTGATGTTTGTCCTGTTCCGCCAGCCGTAATTGGAAGAACTGCAGTGGATGAAATATTTCCGCTTGCATCAGTAGTTAGAATGGCGGCGGAAGTAATCGGGATATTTAGTCCAGATTTTACTTTAAAGTTCTTATCTGCCACTTACTTCCTCCCTATAACTTAATCTTTGCTAATTTAACTGTTACATTTGTACTTGATGCATCTGTTACTGTTGCTTGAAGAACTGCATCTGACCCAGATGTTGTTGCTGAAATTACTACTCCTGACATTGTTCCGCCAGTTTCTGTAATTGCAAATTCTGTCATATCTACAGAAGTTCCGTCAGTTTGTAGAACAACCTTTGAAGTTCTTACCTTTGAACCCTGCTTTAGGGATACCATATATTCAAGGCTAGTAAATCCTGACAATGCTGTAGTATCTACAGTTGTTGCAGTATTTGCAGACAATGTGACGGTAGATGGAGTTGTAAGAGCTGTAGTAAGTCCTGTTAATTGAGATCCATCTCCTACAAATTGTCCTGAAGCATTTACTGAAGCTAATACGGTTCCGCTTGAGTTCTGCCACTCTTGAAGGTTGCCAGATTGAGATGCTACACCTTTAACAATCATTCCGATATCTGATGCAGACCTTATTCCTACAAGCATAGCTCCAGAAGTTGAATTAAAGTTAATATATGAACCTAAATCAGTTGGTGAGCTAAATGCTCCTGACTTAATTGTTCCAGTTGATGCAACGGTTGCCAATACTGTTCCACTTGAGTTCTGCCATTCTTGTAGATTAGCTGATTGAGAAGCTGCACCCTTAATATATATAGGTGTTACATTTGACGCTCCAGCACTAAAATCAGCAACATAACTAACTGTAAGTCCAGGAGTAGTTAAATAATTACCGCTTGAATTTATCTGAGTTCCGCCTGGAGCTGTTAGTAATGGAGCGGTTTGTCCACTAGCTGCAACTAAAGTTAAGGCAGAATTGCCAGAAGATGATGCAGTTAATGTTGTTGATTTAAATGAACCTTGTCCGCCTGAATTAATGTTTGCTAGTACTGTTCCACTTGAATTTTGCCACTCTTGAAGGTTGGCAGATTGAGAGGAAGCTCCTTTAACTGTTAAACCAACATAAGCAGAATTTCTTGTTTGCACAATAAGTTTATTAGCTGTAGTAAAATCAATATATGGAGTTGTTGAATCACCATTACTAAAATATGTAGCACCAATAGTTGCAGATGAAGTAATTGCTCCATCAGATTGAACTCTTGCAAGAACTGCCCCACTTGAGTTCTGCCATTCTTGTAAGTTAGCAGATTGAGAAGCTGCTGCTTTAATAATTAATGGTTTTGTTGAAGCAGAGGCGGCAGTAATAGTATTTGCTGCATCTGTTACAACTGCATTTGTAATTCCATATCCTGAAATTGTAGTTGGAGTAGATGATATTTTAGACCATCCAAGACTTGTTATCCAGGAAGGATTTGAATAAGATCCTGTAGTAACTACTCCATTTGTTACAGTATCTGCATTTCCAGTCAAATTACCAGTGAATGTTCCTGTAATTGTTTTATTGGTCAAAGTCTGTGCTGTATTTAGGTCAACAGTGACTGCTGTATTAATTGCCAGTGTTCCTGGAGTTGTCTCAGTTAGACCATTTCCAGCAACTACAACCTGACCAGCATTAAACTGAACATATGAGATTGATGTAGTTCCAATTGTAATTGAACCAGTTGTATTTACAATAAATCCATATCCTGCCTGCCCGCCATTTTGTACAAAGCAAAAATCTCCGTATGCTACTTCACCTGCTGGTGAATTATCAGCATCTGTAGCACGAGTTAAAATATATGGATTTGATCCATCTCCTGTAGCTGTTACTACATAAATACCGTTTTGAGATCCAGTCGTTTGATTCTTAACAAGAACTCGCTCATCAGCATTTAGAGTATGTCCATCTAATACCAACGCTCCGTTATTATTTGCAGTAAGAGTTGCTCCTACTCCACCTGTGCCATTTGCATAAGTTGCATCTAGATTTGCAGTTGTTGCTGCATGAACGGCGGCATGGAAGTTAAGTCCAGCAGTAGTATTATCTACATAAGCCTTAGTAGCAGCATCATTTGCAGATGTTGGAGCACCTAAATTTGTAATTTTATATGTAGCCAAATCAATATTGCCAGTAGGCGCACCAACTGCGCTTAGGGCAAATTCTGATGGATCTACAGAGATTGCTCCAGTATTGTCGTCATAATCTAGACCGTTTCCAACGGCATTTCCGACAGCATCTTGAGCATTTTCATCTGTATATGTTACTGCGCCTGTTAATGAAATTGCATTTGCATTATCGTCATATGAAACTGTAATATTTGTATGAGTTCCGTTTGATAATGCGGTTGCTACTGCATCCTGTGCTCTTTCATTTGTAAAGTATAAATTGCTTGTGCCTTCATTAATATTATCTGTTCCATAAGTTGCAGATCCGCCTAAAGATATTGAATAGCCATTAATTGTAACTGATGAATTTGCAAGTTTGTCATTTGATATTGAACCAGCCAATTTATCATTAGAGATAGATCCAGCTAATTTATCATTAGAGATAGAACCAGCTAACATTGTATTTGTTACAGATCCCGTATCTCCTGTTGTAACTACTGTACCAGTAACATCTGGAAGAGTAATTGTACGATCTGCTGTTGGTTCTCCGACCGTCAATGTGGTCTCATATGAGTCTGCTACTGCACCTTCAAATACGATGCTTGAATCAGACAGACTTAAACCAGAAACGACGGGGGATGTGAGAGTCTTATTAGTTAAAGTTTGAGCAACATCAGTTCCTACAAGAGTAGTTGTTGCATCTGGCAATGTAATTGTTTTATCTGATGTTACATCTGGGGCGGTGAGAGTTAATTCATGAGCATTTGCAGTTCCTTCAAATACTATATCTGTACCTGGAACATATACTGCTCCATCTACAATTTCCGCCACAGTATTGCTCAAATCTCCAACCTCTAAATATCCATTTAGGGTCGTATTTAGATCTGCTGGTACTACGTTTGCATATGCAGTAATTGAATTCCAAGGGGAAGAACCATTACCTACTTTAAATTTAAGGGTATCTGTTTCAATACCAATTTCTCCCGCCCGCAGTGTTGGATTTGACGAAACCCAATTTGCGGCGGTATCTCTACGAAGCTGAATTCTGACTGCCATTTTCTATGCCACTCCTCCGTCAATTATATCATTGTTTGGTGCTGATGCATAGGATGAACTTGCGGTTCCGCCGTCCATAGAAACAATATAATTTAAATCAGAAACATATTGTCCATAGTCTACATGGCGTACCAAACCTTCTCCAGCATAGTGTTGGTGATCCAATAATTCTTTAGGACCAGCAACATCGTACCAAATTGTTCCATTATAAGCTTTAATTGTTTGTTCAGTTGTATCAAAATATACTGAGCCTTGTGCTGGACTATTTGGAGCTGTTGCTAAAGCCTGTATTGCTGAAGCAGAAGATGACCCAGCTCCAGTTCCTACTGCCGTCCATGCAGTACCATTATAAAATTTTAAAACATTAGTAGCAGTATTGTAGTAAATAGCTCCTATCGTTCCGCTTGCTGGATCTGAAGCCAGAGCTGGCGGAACGACGGGAGTTAAAAACTTTTTAGCCATTAGCCAACAATTACCGCTCTATATTGTGCTACTGTCGGAGCAGTTGCAAATTTAATTGTTACTGTATTTACAGTAGCGTGTTCTACATCTGCCTCAACTTGAGCATATGGTGATCCATTTTCAAATATTTGAACGGATACATCTCTAGTTCCAAGATTATGTGAAATTGTATAAGTTGTAGCTGCACCGTCTCCGATATCATCTACAAATTTACGAACTCCATATCCTGCAGCAAATGTTAAAGCACCAGAACTAAATGTAAGTCCTGTTCCTGCATTTACTCCTAAACCATTAGCATCTACAGAAACGCCACGAGTAGTATCAGTCTTTACTTCAATTGCTCCACCAGTATTAATGAGAGAGGCATTTCCAGAAGTTGGAGTTACGTCTGCGCTAAATACTGTTCCAGTTAGGGTTAATCCTGCTCCTGCTGTATATGTACCAGCACCAGAGAACTGCGTAAAGCTAATTGCATCTGTTCCAATTGTTGCTGGGGAATTTGTTTGAACCCATCCAGTGTTTCCATAACTTGTTCCAGAAGAAACAAATATAAAGTCTCCGCTAGCAACTTCAGTTGGAGTATCAAAATCTAGTGCACGGATTGGTCCACCAGAGGCTTGAACTACATAAATACCATTTTCAGACTGCGTTGTTTGGCCATTTACCAATACTCGCATTCCTGCAGCAAGAGTTACTCCATCTACTACGTCTCCTGCTTCTAGAGCAGTTGCGATAGTAATATTTGTTCCAACATAAACTTTTGCTGCTTCATGAACATGTAAGCCTTCAGAAACTGCATCTACATATGCTTTGGTTGCTGCATCTGTTGAATTTGTTGGAGTTCCAAGATTTGTAATCTTATAGGTTCCAGCATCTAGGTTTGCACCAAGAGATGTGCTTGTACCAAGAACTTTATTTGTTAATGTTTGTGATCCATCTTTTGTAGCTACAGTTGAATCAATATCAATTGTAAGTGTTCCAGCTGAATCATTATATGTTGCATCGATTCCTGTACCGCCAACTATAGTATCAGCAATTTCATCTTGTACACGCTCTTCTGTATAGTATAGATTTGTACCTTCAGCAAGATCTGATGTAGTATGTGATGGGAATTGATCTGCTACTACAAAGTCAAGAGTTCCATCTGAATCTTCATATGTTACCGTAATACCTGTCTCGGTATTTCCAGTAACCATTGCACCGACTTTATCTTGAATTGCTTCATTATTAAGTGCTACGTTGCCGCTTGTTACAACAAAGTCAGTTGCGCTAAAGGATGCAATACCTTTATTTGTATCCGATGCATCCTCTCCAGAAATTACTATGATGCCTGGTACATCATTATACTGAATATCAATGCCTTCGCCTTCTCCAAGAGAAGATCCGATTACATCTTGTGTGGCTTCTGTAAAATCTGATACTTGAGAAGCTGTGATAGAAATATTTGTATCTGACGCTGCAGTTAAACGTCCTTGTTGATCTACTGTGAAGGATACAGTTTTACTTGCCGATCCTCCGTAACTTCCATGAGTAACTGCTGTGTTATCTAGGTCGATTGTTGTTTCGCCTGATGTATCGTTATATGTTGCAGTTAGACCAGTTCCTCCAATTACGGAAGAGCCGATAACGTCTTGAATTACTTCTGTAGAACCAGAGGCTGGCACCCACTCGGTTCCGTTATAAAAGAATAATACATTTGATGTTGTGTTAAAATAAATTTGACCTGCTACTGGGCTAGACGGCGCAGAGCTGAGGTTTTGGATTCTGGCATTCTGAAGTTCATTTTTATTCAGATTTATGCCAGTTACGAATAATCTTGCCATTTTTTATCTCCTTACGACAGGTACGCTGTCCCTGCAAATGGTTGAGCCATTGTCAGTGTTATTTGATTAATACTATTATAATCTATTCCTGTTTCCAATATGTCTCCGCCACTTGTTTTGACGGTGACATTAGGGTAAAAGCCTAAATTATGTGTTATTGAAACTGAATATATTCCTGCTACTGGTCCAGATACTTGTCCTATTTCCCAAGAATGAGAAGATGCATAATCTGATCCCTCTTGAATAAATTTAATTACTGTTGCACCAGTCCAGGTTATATCAGAAAGTTTTGGTCCATAAAAATCTGTTGTGGCTGTATTATAATAAAAATCTCCAGTAAGCCCAAGATTTGCTGATGGGGCTCCTACTCCATTTAAAATTGTTCTACCCCTTGGTCCTTGTGGACCAGGAGTTGAAATTAAAACTGAATTTTCTGTTTGATTTACTACTACTATATTTTCGGTCATACAGTGACAGTCCTCTTAAGAGTTATGTAACCCCCAAGAAGTTTAATTCTATTCGAATTACTGTCTACGATTATTAGGTCATAAATAGATTTTGGATAGAATAACTTCTTAGTTTGAGTTGGAGTCATTTTAACTGTAACTTTGCCAAGGGCTCCGTCAATTGTTATTCCACCAGAAGGTGATGTTAAAGTAAAGGCAAGCTTTTGGGCTGTAGCATCTCTTACCTGCATTTTTGCGGTAGCGCCAGTAAGATCGATGACTGCATCATTCGGATCTTTATATTCTACTACGAATGTGAAAGTAGTATCTTGATCTACTTCCCAATTTTTTTGTCCTGCCATTTGCTGAAATATCTCCTAAATAGGAAAACTCCTATGCTTATTTTAGCACAGGAGTAATCCTAATCTATTATTAAATTATGCCTTCTTGGTGAAGCCAAAAGATGGCTCATTTGGATTTAATGCCTTGAGGATTACTGGCAAGCATGCCGCAATTCCACCTTTGATTAAATCTCCTGGGTCTGTATTACCAGTCATATATAGAGCGATGGCGGCGCCAAGGAAATGACGGCCATAGCTTGCTAACGCTGCTAGAATTTTCTCTTGCATTGTTACCTTTCCATCCTGATTAAGATCTTCTTTCATAAAGACCTCCTTATTTCTGGGCCCTATGCCCAGGAATTTGGGTGTTAACCCAATTCTATTATACTACTAAGCAGAAATATCCACAATCTCGCAGTTACCATCTGATGTACAAGCAAGAGTCTGTGTTCCACTTGTTCCATCTTCAGTTTCGTAGAAAGACAAATCTTCCCAACGAATTTCTGATGGCATCTTAGAAAGAAGTTCTAAATATTCTGTTTCTGTAACTTCTTGATACGGAGCTTGTTTGTACGAGTGATCTGAATGCGGTAGGAATGAAATTCCAGATACTTCATCAAAATGCTTATATACCCAAGCACCAACTTCCATCCATTCATCTTCCTTTACAGATACAGTAATAGATGGTTTATGTTCGCACCATGCTCGCTGATATACGAGCCATGTATTTAAGTGATCAATAGCAGTAAGATCATTTCTCGTAATAGCGCCTTCTGGTGCTTTTACTGGGAATGAAAAGACATAAGTATCGTTTGGCTTCATGAAATCATCTTCTACTGGAATTCCGACTTCTTTCAAAAATGTTGATAGTGGATCTTTCTTGTCACCACGAACTGTGCGGATATAATAATCTGAATGCCATGCATGCATTCCAGAAGATACACCTACAAGCTGTGATACAGTTCCAGATGGCTTGACGCATGTGATTGCGGCAGACTCGTTAATGCCAATCTTTTCTGCTTCTACTTTATTTGTCTCTCTAGCATATTCACGAAGACTTTCTAGCGTCTTTCCTAGTTCATCCAGATTCTCTTTACCAGAAAAGAACTTGTTGCCAAATTGACCTGTTAGAGAAACTCCAAGCAGTCTCTCTTCTTCGGTGTTATCTTTCCAAATTTTACGAAGATATTTAAAGTCTGTTAGTGTAGATTGCCATGTTCCTAGAATTGTGGCAAGTCTTACCTTTTCTGCTACTGTTTTACGAGTATCCTTCTCTCTGATTACAACTTCAGAGAGGTTACAAAATTGATAAGGTCTGAGGATAATTTCTGAACATGGGTTTGTTCCGTAATGGATTTCAGGGTCTCTGCGTCCCCATCGTGCTGCCTGCTTTTGAGCAGCCGCCACATTGTAAATACCACGTTCTCCTGATTTTGAGTCATAAAGATTCTTCCATTCTGCAATAAACTGTTCCATCTCTGGTTTACGAGAATATGCTACTGAATTATTTGAAAGGGCTCGCTGCGAATTGTTCTCCCACCAGTTACCTGATTTTGCTGCCGCCATCTCAATGTCATTAATGTTTGAAAGCGAGATCATCGCAGAACGACGAACTCCCCCAACAACAACGATTTCACCAATCTTACACATTATATCGTGTGCTTCGATAGGTTTCAATTGACGACCTGCTGCTGTTTTAAACTTTGCGATTGTAAAGTCAAAAAGATTAATCAATGGCTGTGGTCCTGAAGAGCGGCCTCCCATTGTCTTAAGACGAGCACCTGCTGGACGAAGTTTTGATACATCGATTGCTGGAATCTGTCCTGCCCAAAGCATTGCAAGAAGTTCACGGTAAGCTTTTGCCCATCCAGTCTTTGAATCTTCAACAACAATAACGGTGGTAGACTTTTCAAATGATTCTGGGACGGCAGGAAGTTTGTTGACATACTTATATTCAACAGAGAATCCAACTCCAGTTCCACACATCAAAATATACATCGTTTCATCAAATGAACGTGGGTTATCTACTGGAACAAATGAGCAGTTGTATCCTGCAACATGGTCTCTATCAAGAGCAGCACCTGCAGTCATTACTGATCGCATTGACGGCATTACATTTCGGTTATAAACAGCATCTTTAAGTTCTGCAACTAACTTTTCATCTGGTGTATATCCGTGATTCTTTCCAAGGTGATTTAACATGAAGTCAAAGTATCGATCTACAGTTTCTCCCCATGTTTCTCTGCGATTCTCTTCTGGCATCCATCTTGCATACCTTGATAATGCAATGAAATTTTCGTATGGGTTTTCAATAACTCTTGACATATAACACCTTTTCTCCGCCTTGCGGTTTAAATTTAAAAATTAGTAAGACTCTAATTCTAGCAAACTTTATTTATAGAGGGAAGGGGTTTAAGAAAACTTTTTAAATATGTGACTGAATGCATTATTGGTCAACTGATTCCAGTTATAGTCTTCATGTATTTTAGTTGACTGAGCGTAATAGTATCCAGAATAAGCATTAAAGTTTATTGATACATCTCTCATAAGTTCAAGTAGATGTTGATAGTTTGGTTCAAATACTTTTCCTTCATGTGGAAAAGGCCAAGGTGAATCTATAAGTTCTGATTTTAACTTTAATGGTCCTAGATATCTTTCATAATCTGCCCAATCACCTGTACAAATTGTAGGCATACCAGTAGCTAATGCTTGTAATGGAATAAATCCAAATCCTTCACCATATGATGGATAAATTAAAACATCATGATCATGATACAATTTAACTAATTCTTCAGTTGTCATATCTTTATCTATTATATATATATTATTATATAGAACATTTGGTAAACCTAATATATTTTTATCTATATAGTTATTATATATTCTAGTAGTATTATGTTTATATACTTTAAGTGTTAAAGAATAACGTCGGTCATTACCAAAAAGATTTGTAAAAGCGTCAACTACCATTTGGCCCGCCTTTCTTGGTGCTGGCTCGCCGACATGTAGAAACTTTATAACGTCATCATCACGACGGCGGCGGGGCGCCCAAATAGGATCTATTCCATGCGGAAAAACACGAACATCTTTGTATCCATTATCTGCAAACACATTAGCACACCAACTAGAAGTTGTCCAGATCTCATCAACTAAAGATAAAGGACTCGCCCATCTTTCAGGAATTACAGTTGATTCCCATGGAGTATAACTAATCTGATATTGATTACGATGAAGTTTAAAATAATCTGGTTGAGAAAAGTTTAATTGTACTGGTGCTTTTGAATATTGAAAAGGAACTTCGTGACCTAAATTTTTTAAAGAATCTACTATTTTTGTGCCAGCATGACCGTAACCATTATTGGTTTTCATATTGATTATCGGTGTTGAGAATGAAATTTGCATTTTATTTTCTGGTCAACTGGCTTGACAGGCATTGCCAAACAATGTTACTATTATAGTTCGTTATCTCTAAAGGAGGAAATGCCAATGGAGAATATCAAACAACGGTTGAGCGATGTTGCTCATAGTTGGACCGTAATAGGAATGATAACATTGTTCTTATTCGGAGTCCAGCCTGAAGTAATGACGCCAGCCAAAGCTTTGGTTGTAAAACCAGAGACAAAAACAGAAGCACAACTGAAGAAACAAACGCTGGAAAAATTCAGCAACACTGTGTACAAACCTTCAGAAACGCTTACAGATAAAGAGTTGCTGCAACTACTCAAGTCTGTAGGTTTTGAAGGCAAAGCCCTTAAACTGGCTTGGGCCGTAGCAAAATCGGAGTCCAATGGACGACCAATGGCGTATAACGGCAACAGGAAAACTGGAGACAGTTCCTACGGAATTTTTCAGATCAACATGCTGGGAAACCTTGGCGATGATCGCAAAGAGAAATTCGACCTGAGATCGAACGTACTATTGTTTGATCCAGTAATTAACGCAGAGATAACGTATCACATGACCCAGGGCGGAAATGACTGGAGTTCATGGTCATCCATTAAAAGTGGAGCTGTTAGCAAATGGCTAGCAAAGTTTCCTAATCAATAGAGATGGAGAAAGTCATTGAAGATACAGGTTGTATCTAAATATTTGGCTTTAGCAGAAGAGGGCCTTGTGTCAAAAGTGGAATGTCCACTAGACCAAGGCCTTCTAATGCCTAATCAAACAATTGATGATAAAATTTACCTATACTGTCTTTCTTGTGAATACAAAAAAGAAATAGGATTGGACTTTTATGACCGAATGGATAAAGCAGTTAGAAACTGATGGCGGACAGATAAAAGAGACTGACGCCATGGGCAGAGAAAAATTCTGGGAAGATATAGGTAGACCATGACAGAAGAAAACAAAGAAGATCTAGCACAGAACCTAGATATGGTTAATTATATTATGCTTCATCGTATCTATGATGTAATGACAATTATTGCCAGCAAATTGGTGGGGGCAGAAGAAGTAGACAAGATGATTAAATATCATGATCAAGGATATCTGTTAGGTCCAGCCCCATCATATACTCCACAGGAAGAAAATGAATAGATTATATATCGATCAAATTACACGATATATGAATACTGCAAAAATAGAATTTCAGAATTACTATGATGATCAAGCTATGGCAACTGGCGCTTTACGCTGGATGGTAAATAGGCTAGAAAAAGAGCTAGGAAATTGCCACGGCGTCGAAAATGGAACCTGCTACTTCTACTGGAAGCATGAGGACTGCAACCGTCTAATGGGCCTTCTAGCCGATTTAACAGGGGATGAAAAATATTTACCAAAAACTACTAGAGGTAGTTCTTGGGATTAAAAAGTAGTTGACTTAAAAAATAAGATATGTGATACTTAGATAGTACGGGTCGTAGCATCCCACCGTTTGCTCCCCGTGCTTACGCTTCGGCGTAGCAAGTCCCAATTGGATCCGCCTCCGATTGGGATTTGTCCTTTTAGGCGGTATAATGGAGTAATGGCCGTAAAGCATGGGATTATACAAATAAGTTCAACTGCTATAACACTTAGCAATTGGAATCCAAATAGATCAGAGTCTTCTTTGATTATCAAGAATATTTCATTCAACAATGTTTATATTGGTGCATCTCATGTAACTACAAGTGATTATGGATTTAGACTCCTACCAGAACAAACTTTAAGCATAACACTTGGCCCATATGATGAAATTTATGCAATAAGCGATTCTTCGGCTGAAGTATCAATACTAGTATTGGAGAACTAATGGCAACATATATTAATGCTACATCTGGAATACCACAGTATTCTCCATCTACACCTGCCTCATTTGGCTTTGATGCATTTGGTAGAACAAAGATTGCACAACCATATACTCTATTTGATAGTCAGCATAGATATATCTCTGGAGACGAGTATAGCGACCTAACAAGCGGCACAGCAACAGTTTCCTATCTAGAAAACGAATCTACAGATGTACTAACAATAGGTACTGCCTCTGGCGACAAAATTTATAGAGAATCAAAGAAAGTATTCCCATATCAACCTGGTAAAGCTTTGACTGTATTTCAAACATTTGTTTTTAATACAGCTAAAACTGGACTTCGTCAAAGAGTTGGATACTTTTCTAGACATAACGGAGTATATCTACAAAAAAGCGGATCTACAGTATCTATAGTTCGTAGAACATTTACAAGTGGAACTATTGAAGAAGAAGTTATAAATCAGTCAAACTGGAATATTGATACTCTGAATGGTTTTGGTCCAAGTAGAATAACTCTAGATCTTTCTAAAGCACAAATATTTTTTACTGAATATGAATGGCTTGGAGTCGGATCAGTAAAAGCAGGTTTTGCTATAAATGGACAATTCATTACAGTGCACCAGTTTAATCATGCTAACATTATAAATAAAGTGTATATGACTACTGCCACTCTTCCGCTTCGTTATGAGATTGAAAACATTGCAAATACAACTAGTTCTAGTTCACTAAAACAA
>Ga0255165_1000273_pt1 | contig 20016 bp, 24 predicted proteins | sample Atl_Cont_RepB_8d_FD_183182 | JGI IMG/M metagenome (GOLD analysis project Ga0255165, IMG submission 183182) | Freshwater microbial communities from Altamaha River, Georgia, United States - Atl_Cont_RepB_8d | ecosystem: Environmental > Aquatic > Freshwater > River | place: USA: Georgia | collected... | reverse complement strand
TGTGTTCAAGACCATGATGACCGCGGACTTTGCGGCTCTGGTCAGCGGCACACTCAACTACTGGTTCCTCGACCGCACTCTGGCAAAGCGAGGTCTGGCGTGAGGCTGGAGATCGCTGCGGAGCTGTGCAGGCGCTTTGAGGGGTTCCGCACCAAGCCATACATCTGTCCAGCTGGCGTGCCAACGATTGGCTACGGCTCGACCTACTACGCTGATGGCCGCAAGGTGACCATGCAGGACGCGCCGATCAGCGAGCCAGCTGCCCGGGAGCTGCTGATGCGCGAGCTGTTCCACACCTATGCGCCCGGGGTGCTGCGCCAGTGCCCGGGCCTGCTTCCGCTGGCGCTGTTGCAGGACGACTGGCGCAAGCTCAACGCCATCGTGGACTTCGCCTACAACCTCGGGGTTGGCAGGCTGCAAACATCGACCCTGCGCCGAAAGATCAACGCGCAGGACTGGCATGGGGCCAAAGAGCAGCTGATGCTCTGGGTTCGCGGCGGTGGCCGGGTGCTGCCCGGGCTGGTGGCCAGACGCAAGGCAGAGGTGGCTCTGATTGGCTGATTTGACCGACAAGGCCTCGGACTACGAGGAACAGGCCCGGGATGCGGCCATTTCCGTGGCGCGTGTGGCCGCACAGCGCGCTCGTTTGCCTGCGGTGGGGGAATGCCACCACTGCGGGGCAGAAGTCGGCCCACAGGCCCGTTTCTGCGATGCTGAATGCCGTGACGGCTACGAGTTCGAGCAGCGCATGCGCGCACGCTCAGGAAAGCGATAACACGCCTTCATTGCGTCGTGTGACACTCGCTCACAAAACCCATAAAATCCTTTCCGCATCCCGTTGCTGCGATCTCGGTAAATCAAAGGCTTAGAAGGCCATCTCCGCGTGCAGTTGCGGAAATGATTGTGGCCTAAGTGTTTGATTTATTTGGATTGTCCGATGGACTTGAAAACCGGCGGCCCGCAAGGGTCCGTGAGTTCGAATCTCACCGCTTCCGCCAGAACCCCTCTAAAAAAACGACCTCCGGGTCGTTTTTTCATGTCTCGGTGCAAGTGCCCACCGCACTTCGCGACCGTGCCCAGGCGCACCATCCCTACACCCTCTGGTGAATGGCCTCGGTCCGGAATTTGCCCACAATCCCTGGGTGAACAACAGGGAGGTCGTCATGAGACCCAGCATCTGGATCATTGTGGCCAACAGTTCCGAGGCACGGCTTTTCGAGCAATCGACGCCCGCTTCGGAGCTGGCGCAGCGCATGCAATGGCGCCATCCGGCCTCGCGCAGGCAGGAGGCGCTCTCACGCCATCAACACAGGGGCTCAGGCATACAGGGCCGTGCCGGCCTGATGCCACGCGAAACGAGCAGGGACCATGAACGTCATGCCTTTGCGCATGAAATCAGCGCCTGGCTGAAGCAGGAAATGGCCTTCACGCCACCCGCCAGGCTGACTGTCTTCGCCTCACCGGGATTTCTGGGTCACCTCCATCAGGCCTTCGCCCATACCCTCATGCCCTGCGCATATTCATCGCACCCCCTGGATCTGACGCGGTTTGCTGCGCATGAAATCCTGCAGCGCTTGCCGCTTCACGGCAGTCCCTGAGGGCACGAACATGTGCTCGCTGCGGTCATGGCTGGACGAGTCCTCAGCGGACAGACGGGTTTATATAAAATCAGTCGGATTTACTCGTCTCGTACATGCTTTTTCGACTTTCTTGTTTCCCCCGCCGGAGCAGCCCCAGCCTGTGGGCCTTCGGCCTGATGCTGGTGGCCAGCGCCGCGCAAGCCAGTGTCTCTGTCGAGTCGATCCGCAAGGCACTTGAAAATGGCCAACTGGATGCAGCCGTCCGGCTGGTCCAGCAAGAAAAAAGCCAGAAACCCAATGATCCCCAGATACGCTTCTTCGAGGGTGTGGTGCTGGCGCAGCAAGGTCAGACAGACAAAGCCATTGAGACCTTTCGCAAGCTGATCGAAATGCATCCCGGCATGCTCGAGGCCCACAACAACCTCGGGGTGCTCTATGCCTCCAAGGGCAAGCTCGAAGCGGCCCGTAAAGCGCTGGAGGCGGGGCTGCTGGTCAGCAGCAGCGTGGCGACACTGCATCGCAATCTGGGGGACGTCCAGAGCCAGCTGGCCCGACAGACTTATGCCAGGGCGCTGCAGGTCGACGGCAAAACCCGCATGGCACCGCCACAGCTGGCCTTGCTCGGCAGCCTCGAACCCGGGCTGCTGTCTTCGGCGACAGCTGCTGCGGCGCAGCCCAAGGCGCCGGCAGACCCGGTCAAACCGGTCGTTGCAGCCACGGCGGCTTCAAGCGCCCCCGCCCAGGAAGTCCAGACAGCTGCGGCATCTCCCGTGCAGCAGGCAGCGGGCCCGTCCGCTTTGCCGGCGCGCCAGCCTGCGCTCACGGGCTCCAGTGCCGTTACGGCAGCCTCGGCTGCTGTCCATGCATCGCCTCCCGCAGACAGCCCTGTGCCGGCCAAAGCCCAAGCCAGTCTGGAGACCCGTCCGAAATCAGCTGACAGCGAACGAGATACGGCGCGGGAGCAGGAAAAGGACAAGATTCGCCAGGCAGTGACGGCTTGGGCCCGGGCCTGGAGTCGCAAGGACATGCCCGCCTACTTCAGCGCCTACGCCGGCAACTTCACGCCCAACGACAAGATGTCCCGCGCACGATGGGAGGAAGAGCGCAAGCTGAGGATCCTGTCGAAAAGAAAAATTTCTGTCGAGATCAAGTCCCCCAAAGTCACGCTGACGGACGCATCGCGTGCCACCGTCCAGTTCCAGCAGATCTATGAATCCGACAATTTCAAAGGCAACAGTCGCAAGCACCTCGAGATGATCAAGCTTCAGGGACAGTGGCTGATCTGGCGTGAAACCGTCAATTGACCCTGCAGGATGCGCACGCCTTTCCCATTGCGGAGCCTGTGGGCTTCACTGAAATCAAGGACCTGGAAATGGGCCTGGCCGTCCATCGCCGTGCTGACATGGGGCGTGGGCATGTGGTGGGCGGGCGGTGCGTCGTTTGCACACAGGGAAATGGCGTCTGCATCCGCGGCACCAGCGCAGCACATGCCCTGGAAGCTGGTCTTCCGCAATCCCGATGCAGACAACATCGCCTTACCCGATGAAGCCGAGGCATTGGTCCGCCTGATCTACCGGCAACTCGAGGAAGGGCAAAGGGCGCAGGCGCTGGAGACGGCAGAGCACCTGTCCACCCGCTTCCCCAACTTCCAGCTGGGCCAGTTGCTGTTTGCAGACCTCTTGAACATCGAGCTTCAGGCCCCTGTGGACGGCCTGGCGACCGCCGATTCGACCCAACCCGCTGCGCATCAGAGGCTGCAGGAGTTGCTTCTGGAATCGGCGCGGCGCCTGCTGCATCCGCCTGCCACCGAGCTGCAGGGGAAAGTGCCTGCCGGACTGTTGTATCTCGACCCCGAGCAGCATCCTTTCCTGGCCGTTGTGGATGCTGCGCGCTCGCGGCTCTACTGGTTTGCCAACCGCACGGGAATTGATGGGCAGCCCAGACTCGAGCTGCAACTCGACACCTACATCTCGGTCGGACTCAATGGCGTCGGCAAGGAACGCGAAGGCGATGGACGAACACCGCTGGGGGTGTATTTCATCCAGAAAAACCTGCCAGGTGCCAGCTTGCCCGATCTCTTCGGGGCCGGCGCACTGACACTCAACTATCCCAACGCCGTGGATGTCCTGCGCGAGAAAACAGGTTCGGGCATCTGGTTGCACGGCACACCCAGTGCCCAGTATTCCAGGGCACCCCAGGCATCGGACGGCTGTGTCGTGCTCTCCAATCCCCAGATGTCGCGGCTGCTGGAACTTGACGGACTGCGCATGACGCCTGTGGTCATTGCGCGGAACATGGAGTGGTTGGCGACCGGGGAACAGGCCCAGCACCATCAGGACATGCTGCCCAGATTGATGGCCTGGATCAGGGACCGTCATGCGGCAGACCCGTCTGCCCTGACGGACTACTACAGCAGCCAGTTTGAACGCGATGGCCAAGGCCTGGCGTACTGGTGGCCCCGGCTGGTCCCGGGCCGCAAGCGGGCCCAGAACGCACTGGAGGTGGTCTCCGTGCTCGGCTGGCGGGATACGGACCAGGACTACATCGTGGCCACCCTCAAGGACCCCAATCGTCGGGCGAACGGCAAACGCGAGTTCCTGCGCACTTACTGGATGCAGCAGGACGGACAATGGAAAATTGTCTTCGAGGGTCCGATCTAGCCGGCGACGTCATTTGTAACCGGTCATTCCCGCCCGGGAGGGCCCCGGCATCGGGTTCAGTCCTCGATCCTCAGTTCCTGGATCTTGCGGGTGATCGTGTTGCGGCCGATGCCCAGACGCTGCGCTGCCTCGATGCGCCGGCCACGCGTGGCGTTCAGTGCGCTCTGGATGAGACGGGCTTCGAATTGCCGGACAAGTACATCCCACACATCGCAACGGTCTTCGGCCAGCAGCCGCGAGGCCTCCTGCTCGAGCAGGATTTCCCATGACGAATCGCCTGCCTCGGCAGCAGAATCCGGCTGCACCTGGACCGCCAAGGGCGCAGCCACGGACGCACCCCACGCGACCGCAGTCCGCACCGGGATGACCTCCTGAACGGTGACTGGCGCTGCAGGCGACTGCTGTGCCTGCACCTCGGGTGGCAGGTCCTTGGTCTCGATCACCTGCGCCGGGGACATCACATTGAGCCAGTGGCAGATGTTTTCAAGCTGACGCACATTACCCGGGAACTGAAACTGGCACAGCTGTGCCATCGCGGCATCGGTGATGCGTTTGGGTTCTCCGCCCAGCTGCTGGGCACTTCGCTGCAGGAAATGCCGGGTGAGCATGGGAATGTCTTCACGCCTTTCACGCAAGGCCGGCAGACGCAGACGGATCACGTTCAGACGATGAAACAGGTCCTCACGGAATGCCCCCTCCTTGACGCGCTGTTCCAGGTCCTGGTGGGTCGCTGCAATGACCCGCACATTGGCTTTGACCGCGCTGTGACCGCCCACCCGGTAGAAGTGTCCATCCGAGAGGACGCGCAACAACCGCGTCTGCAAATCAAAAGGCATGTCGCCAATTTCATCGAGAAACAGGGTGCCGCCTTCGGCCTGCTCGAAGCGTCCACGGCGCGAGGTCTGCGCCCCCGTGAAGGCACCGCGCTCATGGCCGAACAACTCACTCTCCAGCAAATCCTTGGGAATCGCCGCCGTGTTGATGGCCACAAAAGGACCGGCGGCACGCGGCGAATGCTTGTGCAATGCACGAGCCACCAGTTCCTTGCCCGAACCCGATTCACCGGTGATCAGCACCGTGACCTGGCTTTGCGCCAGACGGCCAATGGCCCGAAATACATCCTGCATGGCTGGCGCCTGACCCAGCATTTCGGGCGCTGCCTCGAGCCGCTCCTCCATCACCTCCTCACGCAGACTTTCATCGACTGCACGCCGGATCAGCTCGATGGCTTTGGGCAAATCAAACGGTTTGGGCAGGTATTCGAAAGCACCGCTGGAAAAGGCCGACACTGCGCTGTCCAGATCCGAATACGCCGTCATGATGATGACAGGCAAGCCCGGAAGCCGCTCCTTGATCTGCGCCAGCAGATCCAGACCGGAACCACCGGGCATGCGGATATCGCTCACCAGGACCTGGGGTCCTCCGTGCACGCCGTCGGAGTCCAGGGCCTGCAATACATCACGGGGTGCGATGAAGCTGCGGCAGGGCAACCCTTCGCGCTGCAGCGCTTTTTCAAGCACGAACCGGATGGATTGGTCATCGTCAACGATCCAGATCGGTTTCATCGGCATGCACTTTCAGTTTCATTCAGTCGTTGGGCAAGGGCACTCAGGAGCTGTCCTGCAAAGTCAGGGATTCAAGGCAAGGGGATCAGGATCTTGAAATCCGTACACCCGGGCTGACTCTCGCACTCGATCAGGCCATGGTGCTGTTGCACGAAGGTCTGTGCCAGCGTCAGCCCCAGACCCGAGCCCCCTTCCCTGCCAGAGACCAGGGGGTAGAAGATCCGGTCCTTGATCGCGTCCGGTATGCCCGGCCCGTTGTCAATCACATGCAATTCCAGTGCCAGCTTGTAGCGCTGTTTGCCGAAAGTGACCTGGCGACGGATCCGTGTGCGCAAGACAATCTGGGCATCGCCCTGGAGACGGCGTTCAACCAAAGCCTGTGCCGCGTTATGCGCCATGTTGAGCACCGCCTGGATCAGTTGTTCCTTGTCGCCTCTGAACTCCGGCAGCGATGTGTCGTAGTCGCGCACGACCGTCAAGCCTCTGGGAAACTCCGCCAGGATCAAGGCGCGCACGCGTTCGCACACCTCGTGGATGTTCACATCACTGACCACGTGCGGACGGCGGTGCGGCGCCAGCAGACGGTCCACCAGGGTCTGGAGCCTGTCCGCTTCGTGGATGATGACCTGGGTGTATTCGCTGAGCTCCCGGTCGGGCAGTTCCATCTCGAGCAGCTGTGCGGCGCCTCGGATGCCGCCCAGGGGGTTCTTGATTTCGTGTGCAAGGTTGCGGATCAGCTCCTTGTTGACCTGGGCCTGCTCCAGCAGACGCTCCTCGCGCTCCTGCCGGGTCTTTTGCTCGACCGGCAAGAGTTGAACAATCACCTCATCGCCACGGTCGGAAGGCGCGATGATCACATGCACCGGCAGACTCTCGGTGTGGTGTGGACGTCGCAAGGCGGCCTCGTAGCGCAAGGCAGCAAACTGGTTGTCCCGCACGCCCTGCATGGCATGGTGCCAGGGCGCGGGATCCATGAAGTGTTCGGCCAGGGGCTGGCCCAGAAGGCTGCGGCGTGACTGGCCCAGCGCGTCCTCGAACGCCGCATTGACCGACAAAAGCAATCCCGCTGCGTCCACCACGGCGACGGGTGTGGCGAGCAGGTCAAAGGTGACAAAACGCACGTTGCTCATGGTGCTGAGGCCAAAGCAGGACGGCGCATCAGCTCGCGCTGCAGACTGTCCATGTCGCGCTGTGCTCGCTCCAGGGCCGCTTGCAAGCCAGCTACACGCTCCTGGTATTTTTGCGGGTGTCGCACTTTGTCTGGCGTGCGCAGCGCTTCGCCCTGGCGGTATTCGTTCTGCAGTCGCGCGTGGCGCTGGCGCGCCTGTTCCAGTTCGGCGCCCAATATGCGCCGAGCCATCTCGTCACGCTCCCTTTGTGGCGTGTCAGCACCGGCCGTCCGGGGCGGTGTCGGCAGCGGCGGTGTCGGCAGTGCAGGACGCGGCATCTGGACCTGCGTACCCGGGATCACCGTGACGGCCTGAGGCGCCACGCGCTCACACTGCTGGGGATCACCGGGGGCATTGGTGTATTCGTGACCGCAGCGGTATACCGCCTGCTGTGCAAAGGCCAGGCTCCAGCCCCACAGCAGGAAAAAAAAGGACGGCCTGAGCCGTCCTTTGATTGCACTGGTCAGTGCCTGCACGCCCATGGCATCACAGGGAGTAGTACATGTCGTACTCGACCGGGGACACTTCCACACGCGAGCGGGTGACTTCCTGCATCTTCAGTTCGATGTAGGCGTCGATCCACGAGTCGGTGAACACGCCGCCCTTGGTCAGGAAGGCGCGGTCCTTGTCCAGGCAGTCCAGGGCCTGGTCCAGGCTGTGGCACACGGTGGGTACCAGCTTGTCCTCTTCGGGCGGCAGATGGTAGAGGTCCTTGGTGGCGGCTTCGCCCGGGTGGATCTTGTTTTCCACGCCGTCCAGACCGGCCATCAGCAGGGCGGCAAAACCCAGATAGGGGTTGCACAGCGGATCGGGGAAGCGCGCTTCGACGCGGCGGGCCTTGTCAGAGGCCACATTCGGGATGCGGATCGAGGCCGAGCGGTTCTTGGCCGAGTAGGCCAGCTTGACCGGGGCTTCGAAGTGCGGGACCAGGCGCTTGTAGCTGTTGGTGCCGGGGTTGGTGATGGCGTTCAGCGCACGGGCGTGCTTGATGATGCCGCCGATGTAGTACAGCGCGAACTCGGACAGACCGGCGTAGCCGTTGCCGGCAAACAGGTTCTTGCCGTCTTTCCACACGGACTGGTGCACGTGCATGCCGGAGCCGTTGTCACCGTGGTAGGGCTTGGGCATGAAGGTGGCGGTCTTGCCGTAGGCGTTGGCCACGTTCTGGATCACGTATTTCTGCATCAGCGTCCAGTCGGCGCGCTCGACCAGGGTGCTGAACTTGGTGCCGATTTCGCACTGACCGGCGCCGGCCACTTCGTGGTGGTGCACTTCGACCGGCACACCCAATGATTCGAGCACCATCGACATCTCGCTGCGCATGTCCTGGGTGCTGTCGACCGGGGGCACCGGGAAGTAGCCGCCCTTGACGCGGTTACGGTGACCACGGTTGCCACCTTCCATTTTGGTGCCGCTGTTCCACGGGGCTTCGTATTCATCGATCGCATAGAAGCTGTGGCCCGGCTCGTTGCTCCAGCGCACATCGTCAAACAGGAAGAACTCGGGTTCCGGGCCGAAGAAGGCGGTGTCGCCCAGGCCCGAGGCCTTGAGGTAGGCTTCGGCACGCTTGGCAATCGAGCGCGGATCGCGCTCGTAGGCCTTGCCGTCGGTCGGCTCGATCACGTCGCAGACCAGCACCAGCGTGACTTCTTCAAAGAAGGGGTCGATGAAGGCGGTGTTGGCGTCGGGCATCAGCAGCATGTCGGACGCCTCGATGCCTTTCCAGCCGGCAATGGAGGAACCGTCAAAGGCCTGACCCTGCTCGAATTTCTCTTCGTCAAACTGGGACACGGGCACAGTGATGTGCTGCCACTTGCCACGGGTATCGGTGAAACGGAAATCCACGAAGCGCACTTCGTTGTCTTTCACCATCTTCATCACGTCTGCGACGGTCTTGGCCATCAAAATCTCCTGTTGGAACGGTAGGGGTTGAAATCGGATGCGTGTTTTTAGCAGGTTCCGTGCCAGTCATGACATGGCGCGAAGACCGATCCGTTCGTGATTTTCAATGTGAAACACCCCCTGCAAAACCACGCTGTGCCCGAATTCATCAAAGACCCGCATTCTTTTTTGGTGCATTAATGCACTTTTAAAGTGCATGAATTTTATCGCACCATTTCGGGGCCATATTGGAGCTCAAAGGCTTGCAAACCGAGCTTCAGGTCCGAATAAGCGGACTCCACCAGGGCGGGATCGCCCTTGACACCCAGTTCGATGTGCCGCCCCCACTGTGGATGATCCACACTGGGCAGGCTGAACACCTTGATGCGGGGGTGCGCCGCTTCGATGCGCTCCATGAGCGGGGTGAGTGTCGCTTCCATGGCCCCGAACAGGATCAGGGACTTTTCCAGATGCGCCGCCGTCGTGAAATGGGAGGCGCAGTGGGTATCCAGGACCCATTCGGCCATGGGCCAGGCCATGACGGGAAAGCCTGGCAGGAAGTAAACACCCCCTGTCTGTCCCGCGACACTGCAAGAGAAACCGGGGATCTTGTTGTACGGATTGGGAATGATCTGCGCCCCTTCAGGGAACACACCCATATTGAGCCGGTGGACGTTGTCAGGACGGTCCGGCTCGTAGGGCACGCCCTGCTCACGCGCGACATCCTGCATGCGTTCACGGATCAATCGCTCGGCCTCGGGATGAAGCGCCAAGGGACGGCCAAGCGCCTTCGCCGCGCACTGGCGTGTGTGGTCATCCGGCGTGGCGCCAATGCCACCGCAGGAAAAGACCACATCGCCTGAAGCCATCGCGCGGCGGAGGCACTCGGTGATGCGCTGCGGATCGTCCCCCAGGTATTCGGCCCAGGACAGTGCGAGGCCACGTGCCGCCAGGATCTCGATGAATTTGGGCAAATGCTTGTCGGCGCGCTTGCCCGAGAGGATTTCATCCCCAATGATGATCAGGCCGAAACGGGGCGTATTTTCAGTGGGCATGTCGGTCGTCCAGGAGGTCATGCGGGGCAGCCAGTCGTTCGCTGGCATGCGGAGAAATGCCGGTCAGGGGCGTGGCTGGAACATCGATCACGTCGCCCTGATCACGCGCGCGCAAGGCCGCCAGGGCCGCCAGCGCGTAGTGCGCGAACCAGAGTGAAGAAAAGGCAAACACCAGCATGTAGATCCAGATCGCGATCGGGATCAGGATCACGAAAGCCGCCGCGAACAGGGCACCGGAAGCCCAGACCACGCCCGGCGCAGCGCCCAGCAAACCGGTGAACACCCCCATGCCCAGCCAACTCAGACGGTGCATGGCAAGCAATTGCAGACGCTCATCCCGGCTTGCAAACTCGGCAAGGACATCAAAAGCCATGACACGGTAAGTGAGCCAGCCCCAGATCAGTGCCGGCAACACCATGGCCAAGGGTGGCACCAGCCACATGGGCAGGCTGATCACCATGGCCCCGAGCGCAAGCAGCACCGACAACAAGGCCCAAACCAGACTTTGCCAGAGGCCGGCGCCCTGTTTGCGTGCCAGTTCCGGGAAGCGGCGCTCGGCCACCATGCGGGTGAGGGCGGGCGTCATGAAGGTGGACACGAGCAGCAGCGACATGATCACCAGCAAAGGAGTGGCGGTGAAGATGACCAGCAAAGGCGCCACTACCGATTTCAGATTGGGCAGGCCGATGCCTTCGAACCAGCGCCAGACCAGGCTCAGCATGCTGGACGCCTCAAGCCAGCCGTGGACCTGTGCCACAGCAACGTCCCAGTAAAAATAACCCAGCGCACCAGCGAGCACGATCATCAGCGCCAATGGCAGCAAGGACAGCGCGACCACGCGGGGAGCCAGACAATAAAACGCGGCACGCCAGAAAGAATCAAACAGCAAACCCATGTGCCTAGCTTAGCAGCTGGCAGGCAGGGGGACGGCGCAGCATGACGCCATTGTCATCAGACCGTGACAGCCTCGCTCCAGTACACCACCGGCCCAAGCTTGCGCTGGGCGAGAAACCGGGCCTCGCGCAAACTCAGTGCAGCCCCTCCGTCGTGCCAGACCTCGTGCGCACCAGGAGGGTGATAGCGGATATAGAAACACTCGGTCGATCGGTCCCCTGCCAGCTCGGGGGGATCCTCCGGATCGTGTGTGCCATAGAGCACATCGTGCCTGACGATGCGCACAGGACAGGCCGTGACACCGGCAAAAAACCACTGCCCATGCTGGACAGCAGGCAAATGATCGATTTCGCTCATGTGCAAGCCTCCGAAATACTGCCCCCTGCCCATCAATGTTAGGCATGGCCGCCCGGAACGAGCCATTCGGATCAACCCGAAGCAGGCATTACCGCCGCCTCAAGCGCCTCCCAGCAATCGGCGCAACCCCAGCCACTGCTGACGCCAGAAACCCACGCCGTAGTCGCGGCCCTGCTCGACCTGATCCCGTATTCCGGTCGGGTCGTAACGCCTCTCGAAGTTGGCGGTCCCGAACAGCATGTCCCACCAGGGCAGCAAGACACCGAAGTTGCAGCCACCGAGTACGAAGCGGTCACCGCGTGGCGTTTCGTGGCCAATCCCGATGGCATGGTGCCGGCGATGGAAACGCGGACTCACCCACAGGCGCTCGCCCCAGCGACCCAGCCACAAGCGGACATTCGCATGCTGCAGGTTTTCGCTGAGCTGGCCGATCGCAATAAGGGCCACAAACTGGCCCGGGCCGACCCCGACCAGAGCCGCCACTGCGGAAAGGATGAGGCTGGTGAAGACATCGTCGAGCAAGTGGTTGCGGTTGTCGCTCCACATGGTCATCTGGCGCTGTGAGTGGTGCAAGGCATGGAGCGCCCACCAGGGTGACCACTGGTGCTGGGCACGATGAATCCAGTAATTCACAAAATCGAACAAGACCAGATACAGCACAAAGCTGACCCAGGCCTGGTCGGTCACACCTGGCCAGAGACTGTCCAGATGCCAGGTCGGCAGGCCCAGGGCCCGCAGTGAACCGAGCAGTTGCTCAAACAACGCATCCAGGCTGAAAAACATGGCCAGCTTGAAGAGCCCCAGTCGATGGATCAGGGTGTAGAGCACATCGGTGCGGACCGCGGACCGATCCCGCAGGGGTTCGGCCGGCCAAAGACGCTGCATCGGGCCAATGATGAGCAGCATCACCGAAATCTGGATCAGACCCACGAGCAGCCAGCCTGTACCTTCATAGGCTTTCTCAAGCAGATGGGCCTGTCCCGCCAGCAGGGCGAGCGGCTGCACCACAGCCTCGAACAACCCTTGATGGGCCCAGGCGAATCCTTCGGTCAGCATGTCCATGGCCTGATCATCGCCCAGAGGGTAAAGCCCGCGCTGCCAGGGGTTGGCTGGCAATCCAGTCACGGTAGTCCGGATGCTCCCGCAGTGTCGCAAAACACATGCCCCGGGCCTTGAGGCCTTCAATCAAGGGCTCGAGCACGGCAGGTGCCCACGGATCCTGCCGTGACCAGATCCCCAGATGCGCCATCAGGACATCGCCTGGACGGATCCGTGACAGTGCCTGCTGCAAAAGGCGCCCGTTGGGGTAGCGGTCACTGGGCAGTTCATCTCCGAGAAAACCTGCTTCGGCCCAGCCCACATGCCGGTAACCACACGCTTGTGCAGCGCGAAGCAAGGCGGGTGAATGTTTGCCACCCGGCGCACGGAACAGCGGCAAAGGCGGTCGTCCCGTGAGCTGCTGCAGGCGTGCAGAGGCCTGGTTCAGATTGGCACAGTAATCGGCAGCGCGCCAGCGCAAATCCTGTCCCGCTTGACGACCGCTGCTGGGACGGATGCGGAATCCCCCATCCGGGCTGTCACCGCGCCAGTAGGCGTGGTCCCAGGTGTGGCTGGCAAATTCATGTCCCTCGGAGGCGCGCGCACGCCACCAGCCGGCCCAGTGTTCTCCCAGGGCGCCATCACCTTCAACGGTTTTTTCATGGGCAGCGAAAAAAGTCACCCGCACTTGCTGGCGCGCCAGCACCTGGGCAATCAGGGGCGCCACCCCCATGTGCCCCGTATCCAGGGTCAGGTAAACCGGCTGGGTGCAAGTGGCTGCGGAGTTGACGCCAGAATTCGCCCCCACCCCGCCACTGGTCGCGACCAGCAGAACGGCCAGCAGCACATGGCCGAATCTAGTGGCGCCTGGCATGATCCAGCGTCCAGACACCATGGGGCGACTTGCCCACAGGCACTTGCCGCACCACCCGGCGGCTGGGGATGTCGATGACGGTCAGCTTGCGAGCCCAGCGCGAAGCGACCAGGATGGTCTTGCCATCCGCTGTCACTTCCAGGCAATCCGGGCCAGCCGGCGCCGGAAAATCCGCGACCACCTGCAGCGTCCGGTAGTCGATCTGGCTGATGGTGTTGGCCACACGGTTGCTCACCAGCACATGCCTGCGATCGCCCAGCGCCCGGAAGGCGTGCGCCCCCTTGCCGGTGCGCACCAGTCCAGTACGGCGAGGCGTGCCACTGCTGACATCAAACACCTCGACACCGTCCCCACCTGTCAGGCCCACCAGCAGGGTCTTGTCATCCGGTGTGCCGAAGACATCGGCGGGCATCGGGCCGGTCGGCACACGGCTCCTGAGGGTCTGGGTGGCCAGATCGATCGTCACCAGCTCATTGCTGTCCTGCATGGTGACCCAGGCCGTGGTGCTCCTGCTGTCGATCCACAAATGGCTGGGGGTCTTGCCGGTGGCAATGCGTCTGGCCAGGCTCAGGTTCCGGCCATCCCAGCGGTAAATGTCAACGTGGTTGAGGCGGTTGGCAGCCGTGACAAACCACTTCATGTCGGGCGAAAAGCGCAGATGGTAGGGATCGAGGATGCCCGTGACCGTGCGTTGGATCTCGGCAGTACGCGGATCAATGAAGGTCAGTGAATCGCCCATGGCATTGGCCACGATCACCGATTTTTCATCAGGCGTCATGTACAGATGGTGGGGTTCCTTGCCGGTCGGAATGCGTTTTCTTTCGGTCCAGCTGACGGGGTCGATCACGCTCACATTGCCGTCCAGGGAATTGAGGACGAAGACCGGCGCTGGTGATGCCGCTTCGGCCAGGCCAGACAGCCCGAGACTCACAAAGAAGACAAATCGGGCAAAAATAGGGGTCAAAGCAATCACAAGGGGCTTTCTGGAGACCCGGAAGTTTAATCGCCCCTGCATGCAGGAACCTTGATGCAGCACAACGCCGCTCCCTCATCGACACGCACCGTCCCTGTGCTGAAGGCTCAGCTCGAAGTGCGCCCCATAGACGGTCCATCCGACCGCCCCACCCTGGTCTTCTTGCATGAAGGACTGGGCAGCGTGGCGCTGTGGCGAGACTGGCCGGTCCAGCTTTGCGAACGGCTGGGCTACCCCGGCCTGCTCTATTCGCGCCAGGGTTACGGACACTCCGATCCGCGCCCGGACGTGCGCGGCAGCGGTCGCCTGCAGCCCGATTACATGCACCACGAGGCCCTGCAGGTCTTGCCCGCGCTGTTGCGGCACATGGCCATCGAGCGCCCTGTCCTGATCGGTCATTCGGATGGCGGCACGATCGCCCTGCTGCATGCGGCGCACCACCCCGTGACGGCCTGCATCGTGATGGCGCCGCATGTCATGGTCGAAGACGTGTCGATACGTTCGATCGAGGCCGCACGTGATGCTTTCGAGCAAGGCCCGCTGCGCCAGCGTCTGGCCTCCTTCCACGCCGATGTGGACGGTGCCTTCTGGCAGTGGAACGACATCTGGCTCAGCCCGGCGTTTCGCCACTACGACATCCGCAAGGAAATTTCGGCCATCCGGGCACCGTTGCTAGCCATCCAGGGCGAGGGCGACCCCTACGGCACCCTGGCCCAGATCGACGAGATCGCGGCGGTCGTGCCGCAGGCCCAGCTTGTCAAACTGCCGGAATGTGGCCACAGCCCGCACCGCGACCAGCGCGGGCAGCTGGATCAGGCGATCGAGAAGTTTCTCTTCACCCTCTCAAAAACAGCGTGACCAAGGGTTCATCGCCGACCTGGCGGCTCCGGTGGCCGTGGACCCTGTCGTCAAAAACAGCCCCTTCGGGCAACACATCCGCCGAATAGAAATGCTGACCCGGGCCAAAGACCCGGCAGCTGCCGTCCTGCAGGCCGATTTCCATTTGTCCCTGCAAAATGAACACCCACTGGGGGCTGCCCGTGCAGTGAAAGCTGCTGCGAAAACCCACGGGACTCTGGCGCAGCTGGTAGCCCCCCGAAGCCATCAACGCAGACAAACGGCTCTCGGGTTTGCCCTCGGTCAGGGCCATGGACTGTTCCTTGAATCTGGCGCGTCCATCGGTGTCGGTGAACAGCACCACCTGGGTGAAAGTGGGGGGTGTCATGTCAATCATCCTCGCAGGCAATGCGTCGATCATGCACCAGATCATCCTGATCGCAATGCAGCGCACTCTGACCGTTGAGCCACTGCCAGGCCTGTCTTGCAGATTCAGGAAGGTACGCGATGCACCGGAAAATGGGGATCAGGTTCCTCAGAAACAGGTGTGGATGGCGCCGGTGATGCGCGCCTGCTCGTCCACGAGCGCCATCCAGCGCCATTTGTCGAAGGTGGTACAGGGGTGCGAAATCCCCAGGGCCACACGATCCCCCACCCGAGGGGCCGGCCCCGCCGGATCGAAGCGCATATGGGCATGCTGATCGCTCAAGGCCTCAATGCGCCAGTCTGCCGGCGTGGGCCCGATGTTCCGGGCGCCGCGCGCTGCCATGCGCACCGGTATCGGCATGCGCTGATCGAACGAGACATCGCGACGGCCCGCACTCAGCAACGCGAGTCCTGGCTCGGGTACCGACTGCACCAGGGTCCAGACCTCCAGTGCTGGCTGCAGGGAGGCCTGCAGGCCTTCACGTTGCTCCACCAGACGCAAAAAACGCGCATAGTTGCCGTGGTCGTGAGTGATGTAGCAGCCCGAACGCAGCACACCCTGCACGGCAAGGCTGCCCGGGTAGCCGGTGAGCAAGGGAATGACCAGATCGAAAATGGCCGAACCGCCGGCCGTCAGCAACACCTGGGAATCTCCCCACAGGCCCTCGGCATCGAGGGTCTGCACCAGCGCACGGGTACAGCGCACGAGCTGGGTGATGCCCTCGCTGTCATGCACACCGTCCGGGCGAATCAGGCCGCCTTCGTAGCACTCCACGCCCCCGAGGCGCGTCTGCGGGGAATCTGCCAGCGCACGCGCCAGGTCCAGCGCCTGGGCAAGGGTACGGCAACCGGTTCGGAAACCTTCGGTGCCCAGCTCCAGCAACACATCAAAACACCGGCCGCTGCCCCGTCTGCGCGCCCAGTCCTCGATCATCGCCAGCTGGTCCATGGAATCGACCAGAAACCATACCCGCACGCCATCATGGCGCTCCAGCAGGGCGTCGAGCCCGTCCAGATCGGCATCGGCCAGGACCTGGTTGGCGATGATGCAACGCTTGGCGCCGGCACCCAGGGCCGACTGGAGCTGGTGAACATTGGCCACCGTCAACCCCCAGGCGCCGGCCTGCAGCTGCATGCGAAACAGCTCGGGCGACATCGTGGTCTTGCCATGCGGCGCCAGAGCCACGCCTTTGCGGCGCGCCCAGTCCTGCATCCAGGCCAGGTTGTGCTGCAGGGCTGCGGTGCGCAGGGTGGCCAGCGGATAGGGCAATGTGTCGTCAAGCACATGCCACGCCCTCTCGGCGATGGCATCGGGTCGGGCGGGAGGGGACAGAAAAGGAAAGCCCTTGAAACTGGCGTCGAGTGCAAAGTCCATGCGCCATTGTCCGGTCAATCTGCCTTCACCGGTTGCCGGGGCTGGCTTTGCAGCAAAATCGGCCCATGAGACTTCTTCACACCATGCTGCGCGTGGGCAACCTCCAGCGCTCGATTGACTTCTACACCCAGGTGCTGGGCATGCAACTGCTGCGCACTTCCGAAAACCCCGAGTACAAGTACTCGCTGGCCTTCCTGGGCTTTGATGGTGGCAATCCCGGCCAGGCCGAAATCGAGCTGACCTGGAACTGGGGCGTCGACAGCTACGAGATGGGCACCGCCTACGGCCACATCGCCATCGGCGTGGAAGACGCCTATGCCGCCTGCGACAGGATCCGGGCCAATGGTGGCAACGTCACGCGCGAAGCCGGCCCGGTCAAGGGCGGCAGCACCGTGATCGCTTTCGTGACTGACCCCGACGGCTACAAGATCGAGCTGATCCAGCGCCCGGCCATGGCCGCGGGTACCGGCCTCAAAGGCTGATCAGACCGTTTCGCCGCGCGGCCCGCGCCCCATGAGCAGCTGCACCGCTTCGGCGGCCTGGATGCGGCCATCGAGCAGGGCCACCACCGCTGCCGTGATCGGCATGTCCACGCCCAGGGCCTGCGCGCGCTGGTGCACGGTGCGGGCGCTGTAGACGCCTTCGGCGACATGGCCGAGTGACTCGACCGCCTGCGGCAGCGTCAGGCCCTGCGCCAGCAAAAGTCCCACCTTGCGGTTGCGGCTGAGGTCGCCGGTGGCGGTCAGCACCAGATCCCCCAGGCCCGACAGGCCCATGAAAGTTTCGGCTTTGGCGCCCAACGCCAGGCCCAGCCGCGTCATCTCGGCCAGGCCTCGGGTGATCAGGGCCGCGCGCGCATTGAGGCCCAGCGACAAACCGTCGCACAGGCCGGTGGCGATCGCCAGCACGTTCTTGACAGCGCCGCCGACTTCCACGCCCACGATGTCCTCGTTGGCATACACGCGCAAGGCCGGACCATGAAAGGCAGCCACCAGCGCATCACGCACGCTGGCGTGGGCACTGGCTGCCACCAAAGCTGCCGGCTGTCCTGCGGCAACTTCCTGCGCAAAACTGGGTCCACTGAGCGCCCCGGCGAGCAAATGGGGCGCCACTTCAGCCTGCACCTCGTGCGGCATCAGGCCTGTACCGGCCTCGAAACCCTTGCACAGCCAGGCCACCGAAGAAGGCACCCCGGCCAGCGCTGCCAGCGTCTGGCGCAGACCGGCCATGGGTGTGGCCACCACAAAGAGGTCATGCGCTGCCGCGCCGTCCGCGAGGCTCGACAACGGCCCTTCCACCACCTGCAGCACCTCAGGCAGCGGCAGGTCGGGCAGGTAACGGGCGTTGACGCGGGTGCTGCGCATCTGCTGCGCCTGTTGGGCATCGCGCACATGCAGGCGCACACGGCGCTCGCCGTCCAGCCGGCTGGCAGCAATGGCCAAGGCCGTGCCCCAGGCACCGGCACCGATGAAGGTGATGCGCTGGCTCACGGCAAGAGAAAGAAATTACTGGGCAGTGGCGCCGGCCTGCTGGGCCTGCTGCTGCTCGTACATGGCCTGGAAGTTGATTTCGGCCAGGTGCACCGGCGGAAAACCGGCACGGGTGATCAGATCGGCCACATTGCCGCGCAGGTAAGGGTAGACGATCTGCGGACAGGCGATGCCCATGATCGGGCCCATCTGGTCTTCGGGCAGGTTACGGATTTCAAAGATGCCCCCCTGCTTGCACTCGGCCAGGAACACGGTCTTGTCACCGATCTTGGTATGCACGGTGGCGGTCACGGCCACTTCGTAAATGCCTTCGGCCGCCGGGGTGGCTTCCACGCCCAGCTGGATATCGACCGTGGGCTGCTGCTGCTCCAGCAGGATCGCCGGCGAATTAGGCTGCTCGAGCGAGGCTTCCTTCAGGTAGACACGCTGGATCTGGAACACAGGGGTGGCTTCGGCGACGTTCTCGGTCATGGGGAGCTTTCAGAAACAAAGGGGAGAGGCGGAACAGACCCGGCGATCTGCAACCACAAAAACGACGGCCCCAAAGGGCCGTTCGATAACTTCAAACAAAGTGATTATGCGCGATCGCATGGCCGGGAAAAAACTTGACCTCTCTGCGGCCACCCTCGGGCTGGCTATGCCCATATCACCCTCGGGCGGGTTATGCCCAGGTCACCCTCGGGCTCGACCCGGGGGCCCACACCAGCGCCAAGCAACGGATGCCCTGGTCAAGCCAGGGCATGACATCGGTGGACAGGGCGTCAGGCCGCTTGCAGCAGCGGCACCAGTCCGCCTTTGGCGTCAAGCGCCATCAGGTCGTCGCAACCGCCGACATGGGTGTCGCCGATGAAGATCTGCGGCACAGTACGGCGGCCGGTGATCTGCATCATGTGGTCACGCAGTTCAGGGGCGGTGTCGATGCGGATTTCCTCGATTTGCTCGACGCCCTTGGCCTTGAGGATCTGCTTGGCGCGCACGCAGTAAGGGCAGACGGCGGTGGTGTACATCTTGACGGCTTGCATCGTGGGGCTCCTTGAAGGGTCAGGCTTTGCTCAGGGGCATGCTCGCGGCCTGCCAGGCCTTGAGGCCGCCGGCCAGGCTCTGGACTTTCTCGTAGCCCAGCTTCCGTGCTACCGCCAGGGCACGGCCTGAGCGCATGCCAGACTGGCACACCAGCACCACCGGGGTGGACTTGTTTTTCACGGCGCCAGGCAACTGCTGTTCAAGCTGGGCGAGCGGAATGTTGCGCGCACCCGTGATATGACCGGCCGCAAACTCGGCCGGTTCGCACACATCAATGACCACTGCCTTCTCGCGGTTCATCAGCATCACGGCCTCGGCCGGGTTCAGGCCCTTGCCCTGCAGCAGGGTGGGCAGCAGCAGCGCCAGGCCAGAGCTCAGGGCGACCAGCAGCAGCATCCAGTTGTCGATCAGAAAACTCACTTGTTTAACTTTCTTTGAGCAGAAAAAAGGCGTCCCGTCAGGGAGCCGGCAAGTGCAAATTCTAAAATGGCGGCAATCTCCCTGTTTTTCACCTTCGTTTCACAGTCTCCCCATGCATAAGCTTGTCCTCATCCGCCACGGTGAATCCACCTGGAACCTCGAAAACCGCTTCACCGGCTGGACCGATGTCGACCTGACCCCCGTGGGCGTGCAACAGGCCATGTCGGCCGGCCAGCTGCTCAAGGCCGAAGGCTGGGACTTTGACCTGTGCTACACCTCGGTGCTCAAGCGGGCCATCCGAACCCTCTGGCTCACGCTCGACGAGATGGACCGCACCTGGCTGCCGGTCATCAAGGACTACCGCTTGAACGAGCGCCACTACGGCGCGTTGCAAGGCCT
>Ga0255165_1000269_pt1 | contig 20178 bp, 17 predicted proteins | sample Atl_Cont_RepB_8d_FD_183182 | JGI IMG/M metagenome (GOLD analysis project Ga0255165, IMG submission 183182) | Freshwater microbial communities from Altamaha River, Georgia, United States - Atl_Cont_RepB_8d | ecosystem: Environmental > Aquatic > Freshwater > River | place: USA: Georgia | collected... | reverse complement strand
CCTCGCAGATCGGGCAGCCGGTTTTCTCCAGCCACAGCCTGGCCACGCTGCCGGTCACGGCCATGCCGCCGCCGACCGAGACCTTGAGGTTGGACCAGTTGACCTGGCCGAAATCGGGATGGTTGGCCAGGCCGTTGAAGAGCGTGTTGACCGCCGGGAAGCTGTGGAAGGTGTGCCTGGACAGTTCCTTGATCACCGCCGGCAAATCACGCGGATTCGGAATCAGGATGGTCTTGCCGCCCGTGCGCATGGACAGCATCATGTTCACGGTGAACGCGAAGATGTGATAGAGCGGTAGCGCGCACACCGAGGTCGGCTGCTCACCGGCCGGGATGCGCTTCATCACTGGCGCGTTCCAGGCCTCGGACTGCAGCACGTTGGCCAGAATGTTCCGGTGCAGCAGCACAGCCCCCTTGGACACACCCGTGGTACCGCCGGTGTACTGCAGCAGCGCAATGTCGTGCGCACCCAGGGCAGGGCGCGTCAACGGCAGGCTGCGACCGCGCGAGATCGCATCATTGAAACGCACTGCCCGGGGCAGGTGGAAGGCCGGCACCAGTCTCTTGACCTTGCGCACCACATGGTTGACCACGGCCCCCTTGAGCAGGCCCAGACGGTCACCCATGCTGGCCAGCACCACATGCTGCAGCGGCGTGCTGGCGATGCATTTTTCCAGCGTGGCGGCAAAGTTCTCGATGATCACGATCGCCTTGGCACCGGAGTCCTTGAGCTGGTGTTCGAGTTCGCGCGCGGTGTAGAGCGGATTGACGTTCACCACCACATAGCCGGCGCGCAGCACAGCCGCAACGGTGACCGGGTACTGCGGTACGTTGGGCATCATGATCGCGACACGATCACCCTTGGCCAGACCCAGCGACTGCAGGTACGCCGCCAGCGCCAGGCTCTCCTGATCGGTCTGTCTGTAGCTGATGGCCTTGCCCATGAAACTGTAGGCCGTGCGGTCGGCGTAGCTGGCAAAACTGGCTTCCATGAGTTCGACCAGCGAGGCGTACTGGTCGGGATCGATGTCGGCTGGAACGCCTTGCGGGTAACTGCCAAGCCAGACGCGTTCAGAGGTGTTCGTGGGTGTCAGCATGCAATCCAGTCTACCCCACAACTGACTGAAAACTGACGAGAGAAAATCAGGGTTTTCTCCAAACAGAAAGGGGCCACAAGGGCCCCTTTCGTGGATGCCAGCCGGCCTCAGCCCTTGAGGACCACCAGCACCTCGTCGAGCATCTTCTTGGCATCGCCAAACAGCATGCGGTTGTTGTCTTTGTAGAACAGCGGGTTGTCCACCCCGGCGTAGCCGCTGGCCATGGAACGCTTCATGACGATGCTGGTGCGGGCCTTCCAGACTTCGAGCACCGGCATGCCGGCGATCGGGCTGGTGGGGTCGTCCTGCGCAGCCGGGTTCACGATGTCGTTGGCGCCAATCACCATGGCCACGTCGGTGTCGCCGAAGTCGTCGTTGATCTCGTCCATCTCCAGCACGATGTCGTAAGGCACCTTGGCCTCGGCCAGCAGCACGTTCATGTGGCCCGGCATGCGGCCGGCCACCGGGTGGATGCCAAAGCGCACCGTCACGCCCTTGTCGCGCAGGGTTTTGACGATCTCGTTGACGGTGTGCTGGGCCTGGGCCACGGCCATGCCGTAACCCGGCACGATGATCACGCTCTTGGCGTCGCGCAGCAACTCGGCGGTCTCGGCGGCGCTCACCGGCACCACCTCACCTTGCGGCTCAGCCGCAGCGCCATCGGCCTTGGGCGCAGCGGGCGCGCCGCCCCCAAAACCACCGGCGATCACGCTGATGAAGTTGCGGTTCATCGCGTTGCACATGATGTAGCTCAGGATGGCGCCCGACGAACCCACCAGCGCGCCGGTGACGATCAGCAGGTCGTTGCCCAGCATGAACCCGGTGGCCGCAGCGGCCCAGCCCGAGTAGCTGTTGAGCATGGACACCACCACCGGCATGTCGGCGCCACCGATGGCCATCACCATGTGGATGCCGAACAGCAGCGCGATCACGGTCATGATGATCAGCGGCGTCATGCCTTCGGCCACGCTGTCGGCGCGCACAAACTCACCGCCGAACCAGATCACCACCAGCAGCGCGACCAGGTTGAGCCAGTGGCGCGCGGGCAGCAGCAGCGGCTTGCCGCCGATCTTGCCGTTGAGCTTGCCAAACGCGATCAGCGAGCCCGAGAACGTCACCGCACCAATCAAGATGCCGACGTAAATCTCGACCTCGTGGATCACCTTCTCAGCGCCGGTGTATTGGATCGAGGTGTCCACATAGCTGGCAAAGCCGACCAGGCACGCGGCCAGACCGACCAGGCTGTGCATGAGCGCGACCAGTTCGGGCATCTGGGTCATCTTGACGGTTTTGGCCGCGTACAGGCCAATGCCACCGCCAATGACCAAGGCCGCGATGATCCAGGGCACCCCGGCAGCGGCCACACGCGGCCCGACGATGGTGGCGATCACCGCCAGCGTCATGCCCACGATGCCGTAGAGGTTGCCGCGGCGCGACGTTTCCGGGTTGGACAAGCCCCCCAGGCTGAGGATGAAGAGAATGGCGGCGCCGAGGTAGGCGACGGTGGCAAGGCTGAAAGTCATGAGCGTCTCTTTTTCTAATCAGTGGGGGGCAGAGCTGAAGACCTGTCCCCTCGTTCTAATCAGTCGGGGGCAGAGCCGAAGACCTGTCCCCTCGTTCTAATCAGTCGGGGACAGAGCTGAAGATCTGTCCCCGAAGTCATTTACTTGCGGAACATGTCGAGCATGCGGCGGGTGACGGCAAAGCCACCGAACATGTTGATGGCGGTCAGCACAATGCCGGCAAAGGCCATCCACTGGATCAGCGCGTCAGGCCGTCCATTGGTGCCGGCCTCGGGCGGCAGTATTTGCACCAGCGCACCAATGACGATGATGCTGGAGATGGCGTTGGTCACGCTCATCAGCGGCGTGTGCAGCGCGGGCGTCACGTTCCACACCACCATGTAGCCGATGAAACAGGCCAACACAAACACCGTGAAGTGGCCGAGGAAGGCCGCTGGCGCATACGCACCAATCGCCCAGAAGGCCAATGCGCCCAGGCCAAACACGATGGCCAGGGTTTTGGCGGGCATGGGGCCGCTGCTGCCGTGGCCGTGTGCGCTTTTCTTTTCAGCGGCGGCCACCGGTTTGGCGGCGGGCTTGGGCGCGGCGGCAGGCAGGGGCGGTGCGGGCCAGGTGATCTCGCCGTCCTTGATGACCGTCAGGCCCCGGATCGCGTCATCCTGCATGTTGACGTTGATGACGCCGTCCTTGGTCTTGCACAGCTCTTCGGTCAAGCGGAACAGGTTGGTGCCGTACAAGGTGGACGACTGGCGCGCCATGCGCGAGGCCAGGTCGGTGTAGCCGACGATGGTCACGCCGTGTTTGACTACCGCTTTGCCGGGCTCGGTCAATTCGCAGTTGCCGCCTTGCTCGGCGGCCATGTCCACGATCACGCTGCCGGGCTTCATGCTCCTGACCATCTCGGCGGTGATCAGGCGCGGCGCGGGTTTGCCGGGGATCAGCGCGGTGGTGATGATGATGTCGCACTCTTTGGCCTGCTGCGCGTACATCTCGCGCTGCGCGGCCTGAAAGCCCTCGCTCATGACCTTGGCGTAACCGCCGCCGCCCGAGCCTTCTTCTTCGTAATCGACCTTGACGAACTCACCGCCGAGCGAGACCACCTGGTCGGCCACTTCGGCACGGGTGTCGTTGGCGCGCACGATGGCGCCCAGGCTGGCGGCCGCGCCAATGGCGGCCAAGCCGGCCACACCGGCACCGGCGATGAACACCTTGGCCGGCGGCACCTTGCCCGCGGCGGTGATCTGGCCGTTGAAGAAGCGGCCAAAGGCGTTGGCGGCTTCCACCACCGCGCGGTAGCCGCTCACACCGGCCATGGAGGTCAGCGCGTCCATCTTCTGGGCGCGGCTGAGCGTGCGCGGCAGGCAGTCGATGGCCAGCACGGTGACCTTTTGGGCGGCCAGCTGCTGCATCAATTCAGGGTTCTGGGCGGGCCAGACAAAGCCAATCAGCGTTTGCCCGGCGCGCATCAGAGCCACTTCGTCGGCGGTGGGCGGACGCACCTTGAAGACGATGTCGCTGCCGCTCCACAGCGCGGCCGCGTCGGGCGCAATGCTGGCGCCGGCATCCACATAGGCCTGGTCCGACAGGTCGGCCTGGTCGCCCGCCCCTTGTTCCACCACCACGGCGAAGCCCAGCTTGACGAGCTTGGCCACCACATCGGGCACAGTGGCCACCCGCTTTTCACCCGGAAATAACTCCCGGGGCACGCCAATGCGTTGCGGCACGGGCGTGTTGTCGCCTGTTTCCATGAAGGTCTCCTGATTGAATGCACAAAAATGGGGAATGCGCCAGCTTAACCGATAGCGGTCAAACGGTCACAAACAGACACATTGGGCGATTTTCTGCCGGCCCAGAGCGCCCATAAATATCAATGATCGATGATATATGACTTCCTGCGCGCGGGTGGCCAGGCGGGATAGCCTGCGATATCGATAAGATCAAGCCATGGATACCCGCTGGAAACCGAATGTCACGGTCGCCGCCATCATTGAGCGCGAGGGCCGTTACCTGCTGATCGAAGAAGAAACCGCCGAGGGTCTGCGGCTGAACAACCCGGCCGGTCACCTCGACCCGGCCGAAAGCCCTGCCCAGGCCTGCGCACGGGAGGCGCTCGAAGAAACCACCCACCTGTTCACCCCCACGCATCTGGTCGGGGTGTACCTCTCGCGCTTTCAAAGGCCCAGCACAGGCGAAGACGTCACTTACCTCCGGTTGGCCTTTGGCGGCGAGATCGGGCCCGTGCAACCGGGACGCCAGCTCGACAACGGCATCCTGCGCACGGTGTGGATGACGCCTGCAGAGGTACGCGCAAGCCGCGAGCGCCACCGCAGCCCGCTGGTGCTGCGCTGCATCGAAGACCACCTGGCCGGCCAGCGCCACCCACTGTCCCTGATCCACACCGAGGAGGCGGTCCTGGCACTGGGCCCGGTGCGCACATGAGCCTGTTGCCTGATTGGGCCTGGCTGACCGGCGCTGCCGCCTTTGGCGCAGGCGTGCTCAATGCCATTGCCGGCGGTGGCAGTTTCCTGACCTTCCCGGCGCTGGTGTTTGCCGGCGTTCCGCCGGTTGCCGCCAATGCCACCAGCGCGATCGCTGTCAGTCCGGGCTACCTGGGCAGCACATGGGGATTCCGACCGGAACTGCGCCAGTTGCCTGCCAGCAGGATCTGGCGTGAAGTTGCGATTGCGGCGGTCGGCGGTCTGATCGGAGCGGGCCTGCTCCTGCTCACGCCGGCGCGCGTGTTTGCGGGCATCGTCCCCTGGCTGCTGCTGCTCGCCACGGCACTGTTCGCCCTCGGACCACGGTTGTCCCGCCTGGGCAGCGGGACAGGCCACGGGGGCTGGCGGTTGCCGGGCCTGCTGGGGGTATCGATTTATGGCGGGTACTTCAACGGCGGTCTGGGCATCCTGCTGATGGCGCTCTACACCGTGTGCGGCGAAACGCGCCTGAACACGGTCAACGCGCTCAAGAACCTCAACTCCTTTGTCCTGTCGCTGCTGTCGGTGCTGGCCTTTGCACTGGCCGGAGCGATCGTCTGGCCTCAGGCCATCTGGATGATGCTCTGGGCCACGGTTGGCGGCTGGGCAGGGGCCCGCGTGGCACGGCAATTGCCGGCCCGATGGGTACGGCTGCTCGTCATTGCCACAGGCCTGGTGATGAGTGTGGTGTTCTTCAACCGGATGTGACGACCGACTTCACTGCAGTGGCACCTTCACACCGGCCGCCACCTGGTCCAGCCGGGCCCGCTCGGCCTGGACTTTGGCCACATAGCCGCCATCCGAGGTCTCGGTGACGGCATTGCCGCCCAGATAAAAGAGCAGTCCCGCCTCCATCGACCCTCTGGCGCGAATGGCATCGGCCAGCACCTCTGCGCCAACGCGGAGATTGACGCGGGGATCGAAGGCCATGTCCTGGCCGCCATAAGGCTCGTAACGCCGGGCGTGGATGCCCCTCATGACCTGCATCAGGCCTTGCGCACCGGCATGGCTTTGAATGTAGGGATGGAAGCTGGACTCGATCGCCATGACGGCGAGGATGAGATGAGGCGGCAGGTTGAACTCAGGCCCCACCGCATGGGCCTCGACCACGAGCGCGGCCAAAGGCTCAGGCGAAACCCTGTATTTTTCGGCCAGCCAGTTGGCCACTGCCGCCTGCTCGGGGGGCAGATCTGCAAGGTGGAGGGCGTGCGCCCGCTCGGCTGCGTTCTCGGGGAGCCAGGACACCAGCACATTGCGTTCGCGCAGCCAGTCGAACACCGACTGCTCGGCCGCATGCAGCCAGGCTGGGTGCCACCAGAGCGCCAGCACGAGCGCGGCCGCAGTCAGGCCCAGCATGGCGAGGCTGCTGTGGGTCACCAGAAACAGGCCGCGACCGATGTCGGAGATCAGCAGGGCCAGTCGGCGTTGCCAGATGCTGGTTTCTGCCATAGTCCGGAGATTATCCCCAAAGGGCTCTTCAGACCGGGCGCGCCAGCACACAAGCGCCTGCCACGCCGGGGATAATCGGGCCATGTCTTCGAGAACCCGTGTGGTCGTCGGCCTGTCCGGCGGCGTTGATTCTGCTGTTAGTGCTCACTTGCTCAAACAGCAAGGCTACGACGTGGTCGGCATCTTCATGAAAAACTGGGAAGATGACGACGACAGCGAATACTGTTCCTCCAACATCGACTTTGTGGACGCAGCGGCCGTGGCCGACGTGATCGGCATCGAAATCGAGCACGTCAACTTTGCGGCCGATTACAAGGACCGGGTGTTTGCCGAATTCCTGCGCGAATACCAGGCCGGGCGCACCCCCAACCCGGACATCCTCTGCAACGCCGAGATCAAGTTCAAGTCCTTTCTCGACCACGCCATGCGCCTGGGCGCCGAGAAGATCGCCACCGGTCACTATGCGCGGGTTAGGCTGAACGCAGCCACCGGCCGCCACGAACTGCTCAAGGGCCTGGACCCGTCCAAGGACCAGAGCTATTTTTTGCATCGGCTGAACCAGGCCCAGCTGTCCAAGACGCTCTTCCCGGTCGGTGAACTGCACAAGACCGAGGTGCGCCGCATCGCCGAAGAAATCGGCCTGCCCAACGCCAAGAAGAAGGACTCGACCGGCATCTGCTTCATCGGCGAGCGGCCGTTTCGCGAATTCCTCAACCGCTACATCAGCAAGGAACCGGGGCCGATCAAGGACCCCACTGGCCGCACCATCGGCAAGCATGTCGGCCTGAGCTTCTACACCCTGGGCCAGCGCCAGGGCCTGGGCATTGGCGGCATCAAGGCCAAAGGCGCGCAAAAAGGGCAAGGCGAGCACCAGCCCTGGTTCGTCGCCCGCAAGGACATCGACAAGAACACCCTCTGGGTGGTGCAGGGGCACGACCACCCCTGGCTGCTCTCGCAGGGCCTGCAGGCTGCAGACGCCAGCTGGTGTGCGGGTGTTCCCCCGGCACCGGGCGTCTATGCGGCCAAGACCCGCTACCGCCAGGCCGATGCGCCTTGCACCTTGAGCGCAGGCGGTGACGGCCAGACGGCGCCGGCCTTCGGCCTGCACTTCCCGGATGCGCAGTGGGCGGTCACGCCCGGTCAGAGCGCCGTGCTCTACGACGGCGACGTCTGTCTGGGCGGCGGCGTCATCAACGCCGCCCTGCCCGCTCAGACAGGAAGCCAGGGCGCATGAAAGTCGCCGCCCTCCAGATGGTCTCCGGGCCCGATGCCCAGGACAACCTGGCCACGGCACTCGCGCTGATCGAACAGGCGGCGCAGGCCGGCGCTGAACTCGTGGGCCTGCCCGAATACTTCTGCCTGATCGGCTCGCAGGACACCGACAAGCTGGCGATCGCCGAAGACGAAGGGCACGGACCGCTGCAGGACGCCTTGCGTGCTGCAGCCCGGCGCCACGGCCTGTGGATTGCGGGTGGCACCCTGCCGCTGCGCGGCACGGTGCCCGGACGGGTGCGCAACAGCACCCTGGTCTGGAACCCGCAAGGCGAGCAGGTGGTGCGTTACGACAAGATTCATCTGTTTGCCTATGACAACGGCCGCGAGCGTTACGACGAATCCCGGGTGCTGGAACCGGGTGGGCAACCGGTGGCATTCGAACTGCCTGCGCGCGACGGCCACACCTGGCGTGTGGCCCTGTCGGTCTGCTACGACCTGCGTTTTGCCGAGCTCTACCGGGCGCTGCAACCCGACCTGATCCTGGTGCCCAGCGCCTTCACCCACACCACCGGCCAGGCGCACTGGGAGGTGCTGCTGCGCGCCCGCGCGATTGAAAACCTGGCCTATGTCATGGCGCCAGCCCAGGGCGGGCGACACCCCAGCGGCCGCCGCACCTGGGGCCAGACGATGGTCATCGACCCCTGGGGCGAGGTGCTGGCGCAGCAGGCCGAAGGCCCGGCCGTGGTGCTGGCCGAATGCGAAGCCCAGCGCCTGCAGGCCGTCCGCACCCAGTTGCCGGCGCTGCAGCACCGGGTGCTCTGAAGCCCTGCCAAGAAACCGGCTCGCCGTCCGTTTCAGTCGATGGTCTGCATGCGCGCATGGATGCGCCGCGTGACTTTCCACACCCCCCACAGCACCAGCGGAATCGACAGGCCAGCGGCCATTTCAGGGTGAATGGGCAGGCCGATCTGCTTGAGCGCCTTGGCGCCGTACAGGACCAGGCTCACCACGTAGTAGCTGATGGCCGCGATCGACAGGCCCTCCACCGTGCTTTGCAGGCGCAATTGCAGTGCCTGTCCGCGCGTGAGTTTTTCCAGCAGCTGCTGGTTCTGCGTTTCGGTGGCGATGTCGACCCGCGTGCGCAACAGCGCGCTGGTGCGGGTGATGCGGTCGGACAGCGCCGCCAGCCGCTGCGCGGTGGCCGCCACGGTGGCCATGGCCGGCCCCATGCGGCGCTGCAGGAACTCGCCCACCGTCTGGGTGCCATGCACCGGGCGTTCGCGCAGCTCGCCAATGCGCTCGCGCACCACCGCGTCATAGGCCCGCGTGGCTGAAAAGCGGTAGCCATGCTCGGCCGTGGCGCGCTCGACGCGGGCGGCCAGCGCCACCAGATCGTCCAGCAGGGCCTGGTCGCTGTCCTGCTTGCCTTCAAGTCGCGCCGCAATGCCGGCCAGATGGTTTTCGGCCTGTGCCAGCTCGGGTGAAAGTTGCTTGGCCACCGGCAGGCCTCGCAAGGCCATCAGGCGGTAGGTTTCGAGTTCGAGCACGCGCTGCGAAATCCGGCCGGCGCGGCCTTCGGGCGTTTCGCCCCGGGTGACCACCAGCATGCGCTCAAAGCCGTCGTCGCCGATGCGAAAGTGGGTGAGCAGGCAAGAATGCGACTCACCGAGCACGGTGTTGCCCATGTGCGAGCCGATCACCATGCCCTCGCCGAGCCATTGCTCGGCCTGGGCCAGCATGTCGGGCTCGCCCATGCCTTCGGGCAGCATGGCCAGCTGGATGGCGGCCACCGTCTGGCCCGGGATGCTGCGCAACCAGTCGACACCAGTCGCCACATGGCTGAGCAGCTCGGGCAGGGCGCTGCCCCAGCCGGCATGCGCGGGCAGGGGCTGCACGATGGAATAACGGGTGAACTCGGTGTGCCGTTCCCACTTGACGGTGTAGCCCTCGCAGCGCAGGCGAAGAAAGTTGCCCTGCAACTGGGCAGGCGTCAGGTCGTCATGGCCGGGCAGGCGCTGCAGCAAGGCGCATTCCTGCTCACGGCGCACGTCTGTGTTCAGCACCGCCACATAGGTGATCAGGGCCGGCAGACGCACCCGCGCAGAGGGGCGGGCATGCACTTCGTTGTGCAGCTCGCGCCGCAGCAAATCGTCGGGCGGCAGGACGCGGGAGTCGAGTTCGTTCATGGATGCATTGTCACCGCAGCCGGGCGGGGCGTCCATGAATGTGCACGGAAGGTCACTTCAGCCGGGCACCGGTGGCATCGAACACCTGGGTGTCGATGGCAATGCCCTGCCCCACGCTCTGGGTGACGGTGCAGTACTGCTCGAAGGTTTCCAGCACCCGGTCCAGATGCTCCAGCTGTGCGGCCGGCACACCCAGTGTCAGCACAGCGGTCATCTTGAGCACGCGCAACCGGTTGTCGGTGTTGCGGCCGATCTCGGCCTGCACGGTGCAACGGATCGGCTCGGGCACCTGCTTGAACTTGCGCAGCGCAAACAGGAGCGAATCCGACAGGCAGTTGCCCACCGCTGCAGCCAGCAGCTGTACGGGTGAGGGCCCCAGGCCCGCGCCCAGCGGCGCCGGCTCGTCGGTGGTCAGCACCGGCGCATCGCCGCCAAACTGCACATCAAACCGGTAGTCGTGGCGCTGGGTCAGTTCGATCTGGATGGTCTTGTCGCTCATGCGAACTCCTTCAAAGATGTGTCAGGGACGGGGCACAGGGGACGGCTCGGGCTGCAGCAGCTCGCCCGAACGCAGGCCCCACCAGGTCCAGCGCAGCAGGGCCGCCACCACCACGCTGGCCAGCGCCAGCGTCAGCAAGCCCAGCAGTTGCGGCAGCACGGCGGCCTGGACCAGCTTGAGCGAGAGCGCAGCGAAGGCCGTCAGCGGAAAGGACAGGCTCCACATCGGCCAGCCAAAGGGCTGATCAAAGCAGGCCGGCAACTGGCGCAGGGCCAACACCACAAAGGCCAGCGCCAGACACCAAAGCCCCAGCGACACGGCCAGAGGCCATTGCCAGGCCATGAGGCCGAACGAGATCACCGATGGAGGTGCGATCAGGATGAAGATGCTGGGCCGCATGCGCACCGGCCAGGGCCCAAGGCGTTGCAGACGCAGCACCAGCAAAAACAGGACCACAGGCCAGAGCAGCGCACCGACAGCCCACTGCACCGCCGACCAGACCGGATGGCCCAAAGGCAGTCCCCCCAGCGGCAGCAGCACATTGCCCACCACCGGTATCAGCAGGGCCGGGGTCACGCCGACCCAGCGTGAGGCACCTGAGCGCAACCACCGCAGCACCACCCAGGTCGTCACGACAGCCTGCGCCGTGGCACCCGTCATCCACAGGGCATCCCAGATGGCAGAAGGGCCGGTCAACGTCACGCCACAGGTTGCCAGCAGGATCAGCGACACCGCCGGCGTGGCCACAAACACGTGGCGAACCGGGTGCGCGGCGTCGTGCATACGGGTCAGCGGCCAGCGCACAAAACGCCAGGCCGTGATGGCCAGCAAGGCCAGCAGGAGCACACCGGCCAACAGCGCTGCGCCCTGCGCCACACCAGTGGCCACTTCGCCCATGACCACGGCAGCCTGCGCCCAGGCCAGGCTCAGGCCGCACAGGCCCATGACCGGCACAAAGCCGATCAGGCCCAGGTGTTCGATCGAAGCCGGTGGCCGCGCAAGCGCGTCAGCGGCCGGCGAGGCACAGGCCACTGCCGGATCCGGTCAGCAGCACTTGCCGTTGGTGTTGCAGGCGCCGCCTTCTTTCACACCCAGCTTGCGCAGCAGGATGCCGGGCGGGCAGAAGCCGGTGATGCCGGACTGGAACAGGTTGAAGCCCACAAAGGCGGTGAAGGCCAGGAACCAGTGGCTGACGAAGATCGGCGAGGCCTCGACGCCGAGGGCGAGGGACAGCATGACAAAAAAGCCAGCCATGATGCGGATGTAACGTTCGACGGTCATTTCAATTCTCCTTGGGCAATGGGAACAGGGTCATTCCCGCGAAAGCGGGAATCCATGGACCCCGGGTCAAGCCCGGGGTGACATGAGGGAGGGTCACAGCGTGACATGCATGAGGACCCGGGGTGGCATGAGGGCCTGGGGTGGCATGAGGGCCCGGGGTGACATGAGGGGACTCTCGACTTCAGGCATTTTCAAAACGCTTTCGGTAGAGGGCGTAATACAGCACCGGGATCACCACCAGCGTGAGCAGGGTGGACACCAGAATGCCGAAGATGAGCGAGATGGCCAGGCCGTTGAAGATCGGGTCATCGAGGATGAAGAAGGCGCCGATCATCGCGGCCAGGCCGGTCAAGGCAATCGGCTGTGCACGCACTGCGGCAGACTGCACCACCGCGTCCTTGAACGCCATGCCGGTTTTCACCTGCAGCTCGATGAAGTCCACCAGCAGGATGGAGTTGCGCACGATGATGCCGGCCAGCGCGATCATGCCGATCATGCTGGTCGCGGTGAACTGCGACTGCAGCAGCGCGTGGCCCGGCATCACACCAATGATGGTCAGCGGGATCGGCGCCATGATCACCAGCGGCGTCAGGTAGCTCCTGAACTGCGCGACCACCAACAGGTAGATCAGGATCAGGCCCACGCCATAGGCGGCGCCCATGTCGCGGAAAGTTTCATAGGTGATCTGCCACTCGCCATCCCACTTGATCGCGTATTGCCGGAAGGGGTCTTCCGGCTGCCGGATCCAGTACTCGCCCAGCTCGCCGGCGTTCGGCAGCTGCGCGTCCTTGAGGTTCGGTCGGATCGCGAACAGGCCATACAGCGGCGAGTCGAGCTTGCCGGCCATGTCGCCAAACACATAGCTGACAGGCATCAGGTCCTTGGTGAACAAGGGCTTGTCGATGATGCCTTTATCCACCTGGACCAGCTCGGACAGCGGCACCAGCCGGCCGTTGGCCGCGCGCATGGGCAAGGCCAGGATGTGGTCCAGCCCGACCTGGGAGACCTGCGGCAGTTGCAGGCGCACCGGCACCGGCAGCTTGGACTGCGCATCGTGCAGGTAGGCCGCGTCCATGCCCGAGAGGGCACCATGCACCGTCTGCGCAATCGCGGCCACCGGAATGCCCAGCGACTCGGCACGCTGGCGGCGCACCGTCAGGTGCACCTTGGGGGCATCGGCCTTGAGCGTGCTGTCAAGCGCCACGATGTCGGGCGTCTTCTCAAAGGCCTTCAGGATGCGGGCGGCCAGCTGCTGGCGACCGGCTTCGTCGGGGCCATACACCTCGGCCACCAGCGGGCTCATGACAGGCGGGCCCGGCGGCACTTCGACCACCTTGACGCGGGCGCCATAGGGCTCGCCGAGTTTTTCCAGATCGGGACGCAGGCGCTGCGCAATGGCATGGCTCTTTTCGCTGCGGTGGGCCTTGTCCACCAGATTCACCTGCAGGTCGCCCTGCTCGGCGTCGGCACGCAGGTAGTACTGGCGCACCAGGCCGTTGAAGGTGATCGGACTGGCGGTGCCGGCATAGCCCTGCAGGTCACGCACTTCCTTTTGCTGGGCCAGGAAGGCGCCCATGTCGTGCAGCAGCGAGGCTGTGTTTTCCAGTGGCGTGCCGGCCGGCATTTCGACCACCACCTGGAACTCGCTCTTGTTGTCAAAGGGCAGCATCTTGAGCACCACCCACTGCACCACGGTCAGGCCCACCGACAGCAGCAGCGCCACAACGATGCCGCCCAGCAGCAGCCAGCGCTTGCGCGCGCTCTCCAGGAACGGCGTCAGCACCCGGGTGAACAGCGTCTGCAGTTTGCCCGCCAGACCGGTCTGTGCATCGGCAGCGCCATGCCCATGGGCGTGGCCGGCCCCGTGCGACTTCATCAGCTTGAGCGCCAGCCAGGGCGTCACGGTGAAGGCAATCGCCAGCGAGAGCGCCATGCCCAGGCTGGAGTTGATCGGGATCGGGCTCATGTAGGGGCCCATCAGGCCGCTCACAAAGGCCATGGGCAGCAGCGCGGCAATCACGGTCAGGGTGGCCAGGATGGTCGGGCCACCGACCTCGTCGACCGCCTCGGGGATGATCTCGCGCAGCGGCTTGCCCGGAAACAGCTGCTGGTGCCGGTGGATGTTCTCCACCACCACAATCGCATCGTCCACCAGGATGCCGATCGAGAAGATCAGCGCGAACAGGCTCACCCGGTTGAGTGTGAAGCCCCAGGCCCAGCTGGCAAACAGCGTGGCGGTCAGCGTCAGGATCACCGCGCCGCCGACGATCACCGCTTCGCGCCGGCCCAGCGCCAGGCCCACCAGCAGGATCACCGAGCCGGTGGCAAAGGCGAGTTTCTGGATCAGCTTGTTGGCTTTCTCGGCGGCGGTCTCGCCGTAGTCGCGCGTGACGGTGGTGCGGATGTCGGCCGGAATCACGGTGTTGCGCAACACATCGAGGCGCGCGCGCGCGGCCGAGGCCACATCGACCGCGTTCTCGCCCGGCTTCTTGGTCACGGTGAGCGTGACGGCCGGGTAGACCTGGCCGGCTTGCACACCCGCCGCTTCGGCATCGGCCACACCGGGCGTGTACCAGACGTAGCGCTGGGGTTGTGCGGCACCGGCTTCCACCTTGGCGACTTCACGCAGGTACACCGGCTTGCCGTTGTGCACACCGACCACCAGACCGGCCACGTCTTCGGCAGACGTCAGGAACTCGCCGGTCTCGATGCTCAGCATCTGCGCGTTGTCGGCCTGCACCACGGCGCCCGAGGGCATGCCGAAATTGGCCGCGGCCAGAATCGACTTGAGCGAGAGCAGGTCGATGCCGCGTTCGCGCAGGCGGGTCGGATCCAGCTGCACCTGCACCACGCGGCCCGGGCCGCCAATGGTCTGCACCTCGCGCGCGCCCTTGACCTGCTTGAGCTCCATCTCCAGCGTGCGGGCCACGCGTTCGAGTTCCAGCGCCGAAGTCGCATCGGGGCTCCAGAGCGTCACGCCCAGCACCGGCACATCGTCGATGCCCTTGGGCTTGACGATGGGCGGCAAGGTGCCCAGGTCACGCGGCAGCCAGTCCTGGTTGGCGTTGAGCACGTCGTACAGGCGCACCAGCGCCTCGGTGCGCGGCACGCCCACCTGGAACTGCACGGTGAGGACCGCCACGCCGGGCCGCGCCACCGAATAGGTGTGCTCGATGCCCTGGATCTGGCTGAGCACCTGCTCGGCCGGGCGCGCCACCATGTTCTGCACCGTCTGGCTGCTGGCCCCCGGGAAAGGGATCAGCACATTGGCCATGGTCACGTTGATCTGCGGCTCTTCCTCGCGCGGGGTGACCAGCACGGCAAACAGGCCCAGCAGCAAGGCCACCAGCGCCAGCAAAGGCGTGATCGCATTGCTTTGAAAGGCAGCCGCCAAACGTCCGGAGACGCCCATTTGTTCCTGTGGGGATGACATGCTCACCTCACTTGGCCGGCTGGGCGCCAGCGAGTCCGGCCTGGATCGCATTCACGGCCACGGCGTCGCCCGCCTTCAGGCCGGCGAGCACCTCGACGCTCTCACCATGCTGAGCGCCCAGGCGGACCGCCTTGAGCACAAAACCCTTGTCGCCGGCGACGTACACGCCGGTCAGTTCACCCCGGCGCAGCACCGCGGCTTGCGGCACCACCATGCGCTGGGCCGAGCCGCCGACAAAGCGCACCCGGGTCTGCTGGCCGGGCAGCATCTGCGACGACACCGCGGTGGGCACATCCATCTTCCAGGTCAGCGTCTGGCTGACCGGGTCGGCCGCGGTCACGCCTTGTTGCGCGGCGGGCTGCACCCAGCGGTCTCCGGCCTGCAATTCGATGCGCTGCGCACTGCGCGCCTGCGCGCCCATGGAGGCGGGCACCTGCACCACCACGCGCAGCGGTTGCGGCGCGTAGACCACCGCCACCGGCTTGCCCGGCACCGCCAGATCACCGGCTTGCGCCAGCGTTTCCAGCACATAGCCATCAAACGGAGCCGTCACCTGCGTGAAGGACTGGGCCAGTCGGGCCTGCTGCGCGCCGGCACCGGCACCGGCGCGGGCCGCCTGTGCGGCCTTGTATTGGGATTCGGCCACATCGAGTGCCGCCTGACTCACGAAGCCCTGCTTGCGCAGATCGCGCGTGCGCTGCACGTTCGCCTGGGCGTTGGCCAACTCGGCCTCGGACTGTGCCACTTGGGCCAGGCTGCGGGCCACGCCGGTCTGGGTGTCACGGTCATCGATCGTGGCCAGCACCTGACCGGCACGCACCTTGTCACCCACCTTGACCTGCAGGCTGGCCACACGGCCGGTGGCCTGCGCCGACACCGTGGCCTGGCGCACAGCCTCGACCACGCCATCGATCTCGTAGCCTGTATTGACCGCCTGTGCAGACAAAGTGACCACCGGCACTTGCGGACCGGCCCAAGCCAGACCTGCCGCCATCGACAAGCCGGAAATCAGAAACCAACGGGAAACAAAGCGCATGGAATTTCTCCTTGGGCAGGATTCTATCGTATACCCCGTGGAGTATGTATATGTCCCAACCAAAACCTCAAGGTCAGCGGGGTCGAGATACCCTGATGTTAAGACTAGGACATCAGGCACGGACTGTCAGTGACCTGCCTGTCACCCACAGCCGTTTAATTGGGATTTGACCCCTATTTACGATACAGGGGCTTGACGCGCCCAGCGTGGTCGCCCACAGCACGATGCAAGACAGCACGCCCAGGGTCAGGATCAAGGGCTCAGTCATATGGAACGTCTGGAGGTAGCAGCCTGCGCAGGCTGCGGATTTTTTGCCACAGCACGGCCTTGGGCATGGACATGCCCATGACCTGCATGCACCGTTCAAGCCAACCCTTGCGATGCTGCAACCGCTCAATGGCCTTGGCCAGATCTCTGGCCACTGCCGCGCCATAGGCCTGCTCGGCCTTTTGCAGGGCGGCACGCAGCTCTGGCAATGCCAGATCCATCATGGCCAGATCGATCACATCGCGGCTGAAGACGCCGTCGTCGGCCTGACGGTCGGCATTAGCGAGCAGCTTGCTCGCCGCCAAATCCAGTGCCGTCAGGCAGCTGATGCCCAGCATGTCGTCCGCGGACCGTGGTGCCTGCAACTCCATGCGCGCTTCGCGCACGATCTCGAACTTGATCGACTGGCCATCCATCTGCACCTGCGTGCGCACACCATACTGGTCAGCGCGCACCTCCCGCGTCAGTGCCAAAGGCAAAGCGCCCGCCCTTGTGATCGGCGCCAAGCCAGAGGTCCCCGTCAAGATCTGACGCAGTTCGCGATAGCCTGCCGGGTCTGACACCAGAAAGTCCATGTCCACCGACTCGCGGTACTCGCCATAACGCAGCGCAATACAAGTCCCACCCCCGAAGAGACAGCCATGGGCACGAAGCACATCGCCATCAAGAGCGGCCAGCACATGGGCAATGCGTTGATGGTGCGGCCGCTCAAACATGGACGCCGCTTTTCAAAAAAGCCTGCTGCAGGGACCGCCACAAGTCACGCTCGTGCGCCGGCATGGCCTGCATGTCCAGATGGCGGGCATTGCGCTCATAAATGTCAAACGCTTCTGCAGGCGTGAGCGTGTCTGTGCCGTGCACCTGCCAGGCCAGTGACCTGAGCTGCGGGTAATCGGCCAGCGCAATGCGCACAGGCAGCCACGCGACACGATCTGCAGTTGCCGCAGCCGTGGCCATCTGCTCTGGCGTTTGAGCCAGCAAGGACATACCCAGCGCCGCTGCCACATTGCACCAAGCCCCCATCGTCACCGAGGGCTCGCCCTTTTCGATGCGGTGCAAAGTCACACGCGAGAGACCAGCAGCCTCGGCGACGGTGGTGGCATTCAGACGCAAGGCCTTGCGTCGGGCGCGCAGCAGCTCGCCCAAGACCTGAAGGCGGGTGGCGGACTGCTCGGTCATGAAGGGAGAGGGCTGAGGCATGTTGTTTCTCATTATTTACAAAATAATAGTTTTGTCAATAATGGGATACCATTTAATTTGACCGAGAGAGAAAACCAAACAAGTTTGTTGTGCCCAAGCCTGTCCCGAGCATGTATGGGACCTCGAAATGAGAGCCCGAGGACCTTCAAGATCCTCTTGTCCTCGGCCACCCTCAGGCAGTTGCGCTTCGGTTGGCGGGCTGAGACCAGCTCGCAGCGGAACTTGTACCCGCAGGTGTGCGCCCATGCTGGGCGCAAATGAAAACCAGCCCGCCCTCTGACGAGGAGCGGGCTGGTTTTCAAATCGCTCAAAAAGACAGGGGCCTAGAACGGAATATCGTCGTCCATGTCGTCAAAACCGCTGGCAGCTGCCGGCTTGGCCGCCGGGGCCGATGCGGCCGGACGCTGTGCAGGCGCGGCCGGACGGCTATAACCACCGCCACCGCCCCCCTCGCCGCCCATGCCCTGGCGCGAACCGAGCATCTGCATGGTGTCGGCGCGGATGTCGGTGGCGTATTTTTCGACGCCATTCTTGTCGGTGTACTTGCGGGTGCGCAGGCTGCCTTCCACATAGACCTGGCTGCCCTTTTTCAGGTACTGACCGGCAATTTCGGCCAGCTTGCCGAAGAAGCTGATGCTGTGCCACTCGGTGGCTTCACGCATTTCGCCCGACTGCTTGTCCTTGTAGCGGTCGGTGGTGGCCACACGGATGCTGGTGACCGCGTCGCCGGACGGCAGGTATCGGGTTTCGGGGTCGGCGCCCAAGTTGCCGACGATGATGACTTTGTTGACGGATGCCATGTCTTTTCCTCTTGATGCCCCGATTATGGGGTCTGTGGGGCCACCTGGCCACGACCTGGCGCCTGCATCGGCAACGCCAGCACCCACCACAGCAGCATGGCCGCGGCGCAGCTGATAAAGAGCATCTGGCTGCCCCAGGCCTTGACCAGGCTGCCGCCGGCCCAGCCACCGACAAAAAAGCCCAGCGACTGCAGCGTATTGAAGACGCCCATGGCCGCCCCGCGCACGGGCTGCGGCGCCAGGCGGGAGACCATGCTGGGCTGGGTGGCTTCCAGAATATTGAAGCCACAGAAAAACGCAAACAGCAAGCCCGACAAGGCCATCAGGCGGGGCGTACCCGAGGCCACCACCAGCAGGCCGACTTGCACCAGCGCGATCAGCAGGATGGCGGCCAGAAACACCTGCTTGAGGTAACCGCGCCGCTCCAGGGCAAACATGCCGCCCATGAGCACAAAAGAGGCCAGTACGGCGGGCAGGTAAACCTGCCAGTGCGCCTCCTTGGGCAGGCCGGCCTGCACCAGCAGGGCAGGCACGGCGACCCACATGGCCAGCTGCACGGCGTGCAGCACAAACACGCCCAGGTTCATGCGCATCAGGCCGGCATGCGCCAGCACATCGCGCAGACGGCCACGCGGCGAGCCCGGCCGCACTGCGGGCGCCGAGGGGGCGCCCCAGACAATGACAGCCACGCCCAGCAGGGCCAGCACCCCGGTGATGGCAAACAGACCGGCCAATCCGACCAGGGCCGACAAGGCCGGCGCCAGCACCAGCGACAGGGCAAACATCAGCCCGATGCTGGCGCCCACCAGGGCCATGGCCTTGGTGCGGACTTCATCGCGGGTCAGGTCGGCCAGCAGGGCGGTCACCGCAGCCGACACGGCCCCGGCGCCCTGCAGGCTGCGCCCGATCAGCAGCTGGTGCAGATCAGTGGCCGCGGCCGCCCAGAAACTGCCCAAGGCAAAGACCAGCAGGCCGAAGACGATCACGCGCTTGCGCCCGAACCGGTCCGAAGCCATGCCAAACGGCAGTTGCAGCAGGCCTTGCGTCAGGCCATAGATGCCCATGGCCAGCCCCAGCAGGGCCGGGTCTTCACCGCCGGGGTATTTGCGCGCCTCCAGCGCAAACACGGGCAGCACCAGAAACAGGCCCAGCATGCGCAAGGCAAAGATGGAAGCCAGCGAGGCGCTGGCACGCAGCTCCAGCGGCGTCATGGCCGTGGCAGCACCAGAAACAGGGGGACGGGCAGAGTCAGACACGGGATGGCATAGGGGGAGTCTGGCAAAGGGCCTGATTGTCCCCGATTGGCCATGCCACTGACCGCGGAAGCGCCAGACCGGATAATTGAGGGTTTTGCCGATTCGAGCCGCCGTGAACCCCCACACCCCCGCTTCTGCCCCCCTGCCGGACAACGATCGTTATCTGGGCGCGGCCCTGCGCCAGGGGCGCATCAGCATCCGCGGCGCGCGCACGCACAACCTCAAGAACATCGACCTCGACATCCCGCGTGACAAGCTGGTGGTGATCACCGGTCTGTCGGGCTCGGGCAAGTCCAGCCTGGCCTTTGACACGCTGTATGCCGAAGGCCAGCGCCGCTATGTGGAGAGCCTGTCGGCCTATGCGCGGCAGTTTTTGCAGCTGATGGACAAGCCCGATGTGGACCTGATCGAAGGCCTGTCGCCCGCGATTTCCATCGAACAAAAGGCCACCAGCCACAAC
>Ga0255165_1000263_pt1 | contig 20868 bp, 19 predicted proteins | sample Atl_Cont_RepB_8d_FD_183182 | JGI IMG/M metagenome (GOLD analysis project Ga0255165, IMG submission 183182) | Freshwater microbial communities from Altamaha River, Georgia, United States - Atl_Cont_RepB_8d | ecosystem: Environmental > Aquatic > Freshwater > River | place: USA: Georgia | collected... | reverse complement strand
AAAGAAGAAGGTAACCGCACTGATTAAGTTGCAGATCCAAGCTGGAGCTGCCACACCTGCGCCACCAGTTGGTCCTGCTCTTGGTCAACATGGTGTCAACATCATGGACTTTGTTAAGGCTTATAACGCGGCGACAGAGAGCCAAAAGGGAAATATCATCCCAGTTGAGATCACGGTTTTTGAGGATCGCTCATTTACATTTATTACTAAGACTCCGCCAGCTTCTAGATTGATTTTAAAAGCTGCTGGAATTGAAAAGGGATCATCAATTCCACATAAAGATAAGGTTGCAAATCTAACTAAGGCACAGGTTGAAGATATCGCCAAGCAAAAAATGGTGGATCTAAATGCTAATGACTTAGAGATGGCATCAAGAATTATTGCCGGTACTGCCAGATCTATGGGTATTACTGTCTCTAATTAAATAAATAAATGTGGGAGAACCTCGCTGGTTCGCAATCACCACAACCCCAATCTTGAAAATCCTTTCAAGATTTAACTAACGAGGAGAAGAAATGAAGCGAAGCAAGAAATATAAGGCAGCTGCTGAAAAGATAAAACTAGATAATCTCTATCTGCCAGGTGAAGCAATGAAACTGGTTAAAGAGACTTCAACCGTTAAATATGATGCGACTGTTGATGTTGCTCTATTTTTAGGTGTTGATCCAAAGAAGGCAGATCAAGCAATACGCTCAACAGTTAACCTGCCACATGGAACTGGTAAAACTGCTCGAGTATTAGTTTTCGCAGGCGGCGAGCGCGCTGAAGAAGCTCGCGCCGCAGGTGCTGACATAGTTGGTGCGGATGAATTAATTGATGAAGTTTCAAAAGGTCGTCTTGATTATGACGCAGTTGTTTCAACACCGGAGTTAATGGGAAAGGTTGGACGCCTGGGAAAGGTTTTAGGACCTCGTGGCTTAATGCCTAATCCAAAGACTGGAACTGTAACTACCGATGTCGCAAAAGCGGTAAGTGATATCAAGGGTGGAAAGATTGAGTTTCGTATTGATAAGAATGCCAACCTACACTTTGTAATTGGTAAGGTCTCATTTACTGCTGAGCAATTAGCAGAAAATTACGCTGCTGCAATTGAAGAGGTTATGCGTGCTAAGCCAGCATCCTCAAAGGGTAGATTTATTAAATCTGCTACCGTCTCTTCGACCATGAGCCCGGGGATCAAATTAGATACCTCAATTGCTCGCGATGGTGGACCACAGATCCAGTAGAAATCTGATTTTGACTTGGGTGGGCCCAAAGGCCTACCCTTGGCTTATTCAGTCGTACTAAGTAATTAGTAAGGCAGAAAAAACCAAAGACTGCAGGTCTTTTAAAGTAAAACTTTAAAAGTTAATTGTTTAAAAACAGCCCGCATAGGTGCCAACGATAGCCTCGTGTGCATTTATGCGCCGAGGTTTTTCTTATTTAGAAAGGATGCCAAATGGCAACCCCAGAGAAGACAGCTGCTGTGGCTGAGATCGTTGAAGATTTCCGCACCGCAAATGCAACTGTGCTAACTGAGTACCGCGGACTTTCAGTTGGTTTAATGAAACAACTACGTCGCTCACTTGGTACCAAGAACAAGTACTCCGTAGTTAAAAACACCTTAACCAAACTTGCTGCTAAAGAGGCGGGTGTGGATTTAGATCCCTCACTACTTGCCGGACCATCTGCAGTTGCGTTTATTAAAGGTGATCCAATTGATGCCGCTAAAGCATTAAGAGATTTTTCAAAAGAAAACCCATTGCTAGTTATCAAGGGTGGAATTTTTGAGGGCAAGGCAGTTACAACTGCTGAGATTATGCAGTTAGCTAATCTTGAATCCCGTGAAGTTCTTCTTGCCAAGATTGCTGGCGCTATGAAAGGTTCAATCGCAAAAGCTGCGCGAGTCTTTGATGCCCTTCGCATCAAGATGGAGGCTGGTGCACCAGCACCAGTTGCTGAAGTAAAAGCTGAGGCACCAGTTGCCGAAGCTGCTACTGAGGTTGCATCGCAAGCAAAGGTTGAAGAAGTAGTTGCTCAAGAGGCAGCACCAGAGGTTGTCGCCGAAGCAGCAAATGCTGCTGAAAGCACAGAAAACTAAACCGACCCCCAACCCCCGTACTCATACCAAGAGTTGGAGTCGGGATTAGAAGAAAAGGAAAGAATATGGCAAAGCTAAATACCGCAGATCTATTAGGTCAGTTCAAAGATATGTCTTTGGTTGAACTAACAGAGTTTGTTAAAGCATTTGAAACTGAGTTTGATGTAACAGCTGCTGCACCAGTTGCAGTCGCTGCTGCTGGTGGAGCCGCTGCTGGCGGAGCTGCAGATGCTGCTCAAGATGAGTTCACAATTATTCTTGAGGATGCTGGCTCACAGAAGATTGCAGTGATTAAAGAGGTACGTGCACTTAACTCAAGTCTTGGCCTAAAAGAGGCAAAGGATCTAGTTGATGCCACCCCTGCGACCTTGCTTGAGAAGGCTGATAAGGCAACCGCTGATAAGGCAAAGGCTGCATTTGAGGCTGCCGGCGCAAAGGTCACAATCAAGTAATTACCTTGAATTAGACAGAAGGGGCAGAGGTTGGATACTCTGCCCCTTCACAATTTTGAAATAACCAATAGGTCCACGGCATATAGCGGCTCAGACCTAGGGGTCTTCGTGTGTTTAACGCAGTTGACAACTGGAGGAAACTTTGGCCGCTTCAAAAATTAAATCTCATGCTCCACGTCGTGTTTCATTCGCAAAGATTCGTGAACCGCTTGAAGTTCCAAATCTACTTTCGCTTCAATTAGAAAGTATTGATTGGCTACTAGGTAACGAAGCATGGCGCGCTCGCTTAAATGATGCCGAGAAATCAAACCGAGGCGAAGTTCCTAAGCAATCTGGACTTGAGGAAATTTTTGAAGAGATCTCACCAATTGAAGATTTTCAAGGATCGATGTCACTTTCATTCCGTGATCACAGATTCGAACCACCTAAGTACACAATTGCCGAATGCAAAGAGCGCGATATCACCTACGCAGCTCCACTTTTCTTAACTGCTGAATTTACAAATAACATCACAGGCGAAATTAAATCTCAGACTGTGTTTATGGGTGATTTCCCATTAATGACTCCAAGAGGAACATTTGTTATCAATGGAACAGAGCGTGTTGTAGTTTCACAGATTGTTCGATCACCTGGTGTTTATTTTGAACGTACTATTGAAAAAACTTCAGACAAAGATATTTTTACTTCTAAAATTATTCCTAGCCGTGGTGCTTGGCTTGAATTTGAAGTTGATAAGAAAGATATGGTCGGTGTTCGTATCGATCGCAAGCGTAAACAATCAGTTACTATATTTTTAAAAGCTTTAGGCTGGAGCAGTGCTCAAATTCTTGAGCAGTTTGGTGAGTTTGAATCAATCAGACTTACTTTGGAAAAAGATAATGTTGAAACTCAAGATGAAGCATTACTAGATATTTATCGCAAGCTTCGTCCAGGTGAGCCACCAACTAAAGAAGCAGCACAAAATCTAATTGAAAACCTATATTTCAATCCAAAGCGATATGACCTAGCAAAGGTTGGTCGATTTAAGATTAATAAGAAGTTAGGTATGGAGTTAGATCTAAGCCGTGGCTTATTAACTATTGAAGATATTGTTGGAACAATTCGCTACTTAGTTGCGCTACATCGCGGAGATGCGTTGATGGAGTATGGCAAAGAGGTTCGAGTTGAAACTGATGATATTGATCATTTTGGTAACCGCAGACTTCGTACTGTTGGTGAATTAATTCAAAATCAAGTTCGCACCGGTCTATCACGTATGGAGCGTGTGGTGCGTGAACGTATGACTACTCAAGATGTAGAGGCAATTACGCCACAAACTTTGATCAATATCCGTCCAGTTGTGGCATCAATTAAAGAGTTTTTTGGAACATCACAACTTTCACAATTTATGGATCAAACAAATCCACTTTCAGGTATGACACACAAGCGTCGTTTATCAGCACTTGGACCTGGTGGTCTATCTCGTGAACGAGCCGGTTTTGAGGTTCGCGATGTGCACCCTTCTCATTACGGTCGCATGTGTCCGATTGAAACACCAGAAGGTCCAAACATTGGTTTGATTGGATCCCTTGCAACTTATGCACGGGTGACACCATTTGGATTTATTGAAACTCCTTATCGCAAGGTAGTAGATGGCAAAGTTACAGATCGCATCGATTACCTAACAGCAGATGAAGAGGATGAGCATGTTATTGCGCAAGCTAATGCGCCATTAACTGAGGACAATCATTTTGCAGAACCAAGAGTGTTAGTTCGCCGACGTGGTGGCGAGGTTGAAAATATTCAATCCTCTGAGGTTGATTACATGGATGTATCACCTCGACAGATGGTTTCAGTTGCAACTGCAATGATTCCATTCTTAGAGCATGATGATGCTAACCGTGCGCTGATGGGTGCAAATATGATGCGCCAAGCTGTGCCACTTGTTAGAGCTGAAGCACCACTAGTAGGAACTGGTATGGAGTTTCGTGCCGCAGTTGATGCCGGTGATGTACTTCTTGCTCGTAAAGCCGGTGTTGTTACTGAGGTTAATTCAGATGAGGTAACTGTAAAAAATGATGATGGCACAACTGAGACTTATTTTGTTGAGAAGTTTGTGCGATCAAATCAAGGTACTAGTCGCAACCAAAAAGTTGTGGTTTCAGTAGGTGACAAGATTGAGCCTGGCCAAGTAGTAGCCGATGGCGCTAGTACCGAGATGGGTGAGATGGCACTTGGCAAAAACTTACTTGTGGCATTTATGTCTTGGGAAGGTCATAACTACGAGGATGCGATTATTTTGTCACAGCGTCTAGTACAGGATGATGTGCTTACCTCAATTCATATTGAAGAGTATGAGGTTGATGCTCGCGATACCAAATTAGGTGCAGAGGAGATCACTCGCGATATTCCAAATGTTTCTGAAGAGGTATTAGCAGATCTTGATGAGCGTGGAATTATTCGCGTTGGCGCAGATGTAGTACCAGGAGATATCTTGGTTGGAAAGGTAACACCTAAGGGTGAAACTGAATTAACTCCAGAAGAGCGCCTACTTCGTGCGATATTTGGTGAGAAGGCTCGTGAAGTTCGAGATACCTCACTCAAAGTTCCACATGGTGAGTCAGGAAAAATTATTGGCGTAAGTATTCAAGATTCATCTGATGGATTTGAATTAGCAGCTGGTGTAAACCAAGTTGTTCGAGTTTATGTTGCACAAAAGCGCAAAATTCAAGATGGTGACAAGCTTGCTGGTCGTCATGGCAATAAAGGTGTTATCTCAAAGATTTTGCCAGTAGAGGATATGCCGTTCCTAGAAGATGGCACTCCAGTTGATGTAGTTCTTAATCCACTTGGCGTACCAGGCCGTATGAACGTTGGTCAGGTATTAGAAACTCACTTAGGTTGGGTAGCTAAATCAGGTTGGAAGTTAGAAGGAAATGAAGCTTGGCAGAAATCTTTAAGAGATAATGGTTTTGCCGATGCACCAGCAAATACCAAGGTAGCAACACCAGTATTTGATGGCACAAAAGAGGAAGAGTTATCAGGACTTCTTGGCTCAACTTTGCCAAACAAAGATGGCATGCGTCTAATTGGTGCAGATGGCAAAGCGCAATTATTTGATGGTCGTACAGGTGAGCCATACAAGCAACCAATCTCAGTTGGTTATATGTATATCCTCAAACTGCACCACTTAGTTGATGACAAGATCCATGCACGTTCTACCGGTCCTTACTCAATGATCACGCAACAACCATTGGGCGGAAAAGCACAATTCGGTGGACAAAGATTTGGTGAGATGGAGGTTTGGGCTCTAGAAGCTTATGGAGCTGCTTACACACTTCAAGAGTTACTAACCATCAAATCTGACGATGTACTTGGTCGCGTTAAGGTTTATGAAGCAATTGTTAAAGGTGAAAATATTCCAGAGCCAGGAATTCCAGAATCATTCAAGGTTTTGGTAAAGGAAATGCAATCACTTTGCTTAAATGTTGAAGTACTTTCTTCAGAGGGTGTAGCGATTGAAATGCGCGATACTGATGAAGAGGTATTTAGAACCGCTGAAGAGTTAGGTATCAACTTATCCCGAGTTGAACCAAGTTCTGTAGAAGAAGTGTGAGGAGAGGATAACCATGTTAGATGTTAACTTTTTTGATGAGTTAAGAATCGGTCTTGCCTCAACTGACAATATTCGTGAGTGGTCATTTGGCGAGGTTAAAAAGCCAGAGACAATTAACTACCGCACGCTAAAGCCAGAAAAAGATGGATTATTTGATGAAAAAATCTTTGGTCCTACTCGTGACTGGGAATGTTATTGCGGTAAATATAAGCGTGTTCGATTTAAGGGAATTATCTGCGAGCGATGCGGAGTTGAAGTAACACGTGCGAAGGTTCGCCGTGAGCGCATGGGACATATTGAACTTGCTGCCCCAGTAACTCACATCTGGTACTTCAAAGGTGTGCCAAGTCGCCTTGGTTATTTACTAGATCTTGCTCCAAAAGATTTAGAAAAGGTTATTTACTTTGCTGCGTACATGATCACTGAGGTTGATACTGAGGCTCGTGCTGAAGATATGCCAACTTTGGAAAAGAAGTACTTAGCTGATGTTAAAAAGATTGAGACACGTCGCGATCTTGAATTAGATACTCGTACCAAGAAAATGGAATCTGATTTAGCAGATCTAGAGGATGAGGGTGCAAAAGCTGATGCTCGCCGTAAGGTTAGAGAAGCTGGTGAGCGTGAGCTAAAAACTATTCGTGATCGCTCCCAACGTGAACTAGATCGCTTAGATGCCGTTTGGAATCGATTTAAAAATCTAAAGGTTCAAGATTTAGAAGGCGATGAGTCTTTGTACCGTGAACTACGTGATCGTTATGGCGTTTACTTTAAGGGTTCAATGGGTGCTGAGGCTATCCAAGCGCGCTTACAAACATTTGATCTGCAGGTTGAGTTTGATAAGTTAACTGAGTTATCTCAAACTGGTAAGGGCCAGAAGAAGACTCGTGCAATTAAGAGATTAAAGGTTGTTAACTCATTCTTAAATACGCGCAACAAGCCAGCATCTATGGTGCTTGATTGTGTACCAGTAATTCCACCAGATCTTCGTCCAATGGTTCAATTAGATGGTGGTCGATTTGCAACTAGCGATCTAAATGATTTATATCGCCGTGTAATCAATCGTAATAATCGTCTAAAGCGACTTGCAGATCTTGGTGCGCCAGAAATTATTGTTAATAATGAAAAGCGTATGTTGCAAGAGGCAGTTGATTCATTATTTGATAATGGTCGTCGTGGCCGCCCAGTAACTGGACCTGGAAATCGTCCACTTAAATCTCTATCTGACATGCTAAAAGGTAAGCAGGGACGTTTCCGTCAAAACTTACTTGGTAAGCGTGTTGATTACTCTGGTCGTTCTGTAATCGTTGTTGGACCACAACTTAAATTGCACCAGTGTGGTCTGCCAAAACAAATGGCTCTTGAATTATTCAAACCATTTGTGATGAAGCGATTAGTGGATTTAAACCATGCCCAAAATATTAAATCTGCAAAGCGCATGGTTGAGCGTGCTCGACCTGTTGTTTGGGATGTTTTAGAAGAGGTAATTGCTGAGCATCCAGTATTACTAAACCGTGCACCAACACTGCACCGTCTTGGTATTCAAGCATTTGAACCGCAATTAGTTGAAGGTAAGGCTATTCAGATTCACCCATTAGTTTGTACTGCATTTAACGCAGACTTCGATGGTGATCAGATGGCAGTACATCTTCCATTATCTGCAGAAGCGCAAGCTGAAGCTAGAGTGTTAATGCTTTCAAGTAATAACATTTTATCTCCAGCATCTGGTCGCCCAATTACATCTCCTACTCAGGATATGGTTCTAGGACTTTATTTCTTAACTTCACTTCGTGAAAAACAACTAGGAGAAGGCAGAGCGTTTTCATCAATTGCTGAAGCAGTAATGGCATTTGATCAAGGTAGCCTTTCACTTCAAGCGAAAATTAAACTTCGTATTGACAAGAGCGGTGTGGCCGAGATCCGTGAAACCACATTAGGTAGAGCTTTATTTAATGAGGTACTACCAGCTGATTTCCCATTTGTTGATTACGATGTAACTAAGAAACTTCTTGGTTTAATTGTTGACAACTTAGCTGAAGGATATGCAAAAGTAACTGTGGCGCAGACACTTGATGCGCTTAAGTCACTTGGTTTCTACTGGGCAACTCGTGCCGGTGTAACTATCTCTATTAATGATGTTGTAACTCCAGGCCGCAAACGCGAAATCTTGGAAGGTTATGAGACTAAGGCAGACAAGGTTCAATCTCAGTATGAAAAGGGATTGATTACCGATGATGAAAGACGCCAAGAGTTAATTGAGATTTGGACACTTGCAACTAATGAGGTTGCAAAGGAGATGGAAGATAACTTCCCTCGCACAAATCCAGTATGGATGATGGTTTACTCAGGTGCTCGTGGAAATATGATGCAGATCCGCCAAATTGCAGGTATGCGCGGACTTGTAGCTAATCCAAAGGGTGAAATTATTCCTCGTCCAATTAAATCTAACTTCCGTGAAGGTCTTTCAGTACTTGAGTACTTCATTTCAACTCACGGTGCGCGTAAAGGTTTGGCGGATACTGCATTACGTACGGCAGACTCTGGTTACCTAACCCGCCGTCTTTGCGATGTGGCTCAAGATGTAATTATTCGGGAAGAGGATTGCGGAACTGATCGTGGTCTAACACTTCGAATTGCAGCTAAAGATTCATCTGGCAAATTAGTTCGTGATGATCATGTTGAAACCTCACTATTTGGAAGAAACCTTGCTGAAGATGTTTCAGCATCTGGCAAGGTAATTCTTACTGCTGGCACTGATCTAGGAGATAGAAATATTGATACCTTGGTGGCTGCTGGAGTTGAAGAGGTAAAGGTTCGCTCAGTACTAACTTGCGATAGCAAGGTTGGTCAGTGCGCAATGTGTTATGGCCGATCAATGGCGGCTGGAAAATTAGTTGATGTCGGCGAAGCGGTAGGTATTATTGCAGCCCAATCAATTGGTGAACCAGGAACTCAGTTAACAATGCGTACCTTCCATACCGGTGGTGCTCAATTACTTGGTGAAACTCAAATTACCCATGGTCTACCTCGTGTTCAAGAGTTGTTTGAAGCTAGAACACCAAAGGGTGTAGCACCAATTGCTGAAACTGCAGGAACTGTTTCATTCCTTGAGGATGCAAAGGGTAAGAAGATTGTGGTTACACCAGATGATGGTGGTGAAGCGGTTGCTTATCCAATTACTCGTCGTCAAAAACTTCTAGTTGAAGAGGGTTCACGGGTAATCGTTGGCCAACAATTAGTTGTTGGTGCAATTGATCCAAAGCAAGTTCTTCGAATCCTTGGACCTCGCCAAACTCAGATTCACTTAGTAAGTGAAATTCAAGAGGTTTATCGTATGCAAGGTGTATCAATTCACGATAAGCATATTGAAATTATTGTTCGCCAAATGCTTAAGCGCATTACAGTGCTAGAGCCAGGTGATACTGATTTACTTCCAGGAGAGTTAGTAGAGCGCGGTCGCTTTGAAGAAGAAAATCGTCGCGTAGTTTCAACTGGTGGAAAAGCTGCTTCAGGTCGTCCAGAACTTATGGGAATTACCAAAGCATCTCTAGCTACTGAATCCTGGTTATCTGCTGCATCATTCCAAGAGACAACTCGTGTTCTAACAGATGCTGCATTATCTGAAAAGAGTGATCCATTACTTGGACTGAAGGAAAACGTAATTATCGGTAAGTTAATCCCAGCTGGAACTGGACTTGCTCGTTATCGCAACGTTCGAGTTGAGCCAACTGAGGAAGCAAAGGCTGCGGTCTATGCTGCTTACGATGAGTATGAGTTCACACCATTTGAGTCACAAGGATCAGGTGAAGCAGTTCGTTTGGATGAGTTCGAAGTAAGGTAATTTAAAATCCTAGAAAGTGGCCGGTGCTAACCAATAGCATCGGCCACTTTGCATTTCACAGTACTACTACCAACTGTAGAAACTTGATCTGGCTTAATATTTGTTTGACCAGAGTAAATTGTTGATGGATTTGGCGAAAAACTTAATCCTTCGGTACTCCAACTTATTATAACTTTGCCGCCCTTATCAAAAGCTGAGATATCACAACGATAACTTTGATTAGCCCCAATACCTAAAATATTAAATTCAGATACTACATAATAACCAGTCTCAGGATCATGGAAAGTTTTGGTTTTTGTTACTTTAACTTTTACCTCTGAGTATGGTGGAACTTTATTTATATATGAATTATTATCGTAAATAAATTTAAAAATCTCACTTATATTTCCGCAATCAGGTTCATTTGGGTATACGCAATCTTGAACTCCATTAACACTAAAAACATGGGATTGATCACTCCATTGCATCACTCCCCAATCTGGGGCCTCATTTGGATTAGCTATTACATTCCAAACACTTTTCTGCCAAAGATAGAAAATTACAGCTGCAACTGGCTCTCCCTTTGTTGGTGTGTAAACAATCTTGGCTGATTGAATTGGCTTAAAACCTCCTGGACCAAAGGTATTGGTGAGCTCTTGCTCAGTAATTGGTTGTAATTTAATTCTGGGGAATAGGTGCAGTGGCAATTTCATATCAAATGGAATTAAACCCAAGCCCTGGTTATAAGTAATTGAATTACAATTTTCTACGGGCTTGAAGTTAAAACCCTCACCCACTAATGACTCTCCGTTTAGGTTAAGTGAAATTTGCCTAGTTGACTCAACACCCTCGGATTGAAATTTAAAATTAATCTCTAATTTCTTATTAATTAGCTCACCATTAAAAACTCCATATGAGCTATCTTTTTGGTAGTTTTGAAAAATTAATTCCCCATTAACTAGGTTGTTATCTTGACTGAAGATTTTTAGTAACGAACTGCTATCTGCTACTTGTGCATGATAGCAGGGCATTAATTTAGATTCAGATGAAGTAAATTTTGGTAAATATATTCCTAAAATAAATGCAGTAATTAATACTGTAAACAAAATCAATATTACTTTTTTACTTTTCATATTATCCCTTTAAAAATACCGTTAGCGCTCCAGCCACAAAGTGACAAATAAAGGCAGCCGCAGTTAAGACGTGAAACAGCTCATGAAAACCAAACCAATTGATAGAAAAGTTTGGCTTCTTTAACGCATAAATAATTCCGCCCACTGAATACAAAATACCGCCAACAATTATCAAGACAAATATTGCAACGCCACCTTTGTTTAGAAACTCTGGTAGGTAAATTACAGCTGCCCAACCCAGGGCAATGTAGCCACCGACATACAATCCTCTAGGGGCTGTAAGCCAGAAGATTCTTAAGAGTGAGCTAAGGATGGCTCCGCCCCAAGCCAAAGTTAATAAAACTTTTGCTTGGTATGGTTGTAGTAAATAAATTGCAAATGGTGTGTAGGTACCTGCGATTAATATTGCGATATTTGAATGATCTATTCGGCGCCAAATTGCTCGATTTTTATCGGTCCAACCAACTCGGTGATATAAGGCACTGCAGGTGAACAAGGTAACTGCGGTTAAGGTGAAGATGCCTAGAGTTATTCGACCACGAAGTTCATCGGCCAAAGTGATGAGAGTTAAGCCCGCCACCAAACTAATTGGTGACATCACTAAGTGAATGGTTCCTCGTAATTTTGGCTTTTCCATCTATCAACCATAGGCGCAGGCTCTGGAAAAGCTTCGGCGTGTCGTAGTTAGGAGATTGGTCCTGGTAGGAGTAAAAGCACCGTTTTGACCCACCTAGCATCGCTGGGCTACCCTTGCCGACCTTGCTCTTTTATTTAAGAGCCGCATCAAGCACGCAATTTAATTGTGTGTGATCTACAAGGACCGGGCAACACACCCGACCTCGTGGGTCGGTAAGCGGAGCGTAAATACCAAAGTGTAGGGATAAATAATTTTAAAAAAAATTATTTAAAAACTTTAGATACAGGAGATTAGTTTCGTGCCAACAATTCAGCAGCTGGTTCGCAAGGGCCGCGCCGAGAAAACCGACAAGACGAGCACACCTGCGTTAAAAGGTAGCCCGCAACGTCGAGGCGTTTGCACACGTGTATATACAACAACACCTAAGAAGCCAAATTCAGCGCTTCGTAAAGTTGCACGTGTACGCCTAACTAGTGGCATGGAAGTTACTGCATACATTCCTGGTGAAGGACATAATTTACAAGAACACTCAATCGTTTTAGTTCGCGGTGGTCGCGTTAAGGATCTACCTGGAGTTCGTTACAAAATTGTTCGCGGTTCCCTGGATACCCAAGGTGTTAAAGATCGTAAGCAATCACGTTCTCGTTATGGTGCTAAGAAGGAGAAGAAGTAATGCCACGTAAAGGCCCGGTTGCAAAAGAGGCAGTTGTTGCAGATCCTGTGTATAGCTCTCCAGTTGTTACTTCATTAATTAATAAGATTTTAATGCATGGTAAGAGAAGTACCGCTGAAGCGATTGTTTATGGCGCACTTGAGAATTGCCGTGAGAAAACAAATACCGATCCAGTTATTACATTAAAGCGTGCACTAGATAATGTGAAGCCAACAGTTGAGGTTAGATCTCGTCGTGTTGGTGGAGCTACTTATCAAGTACCAGTTGAAGTTAAGCCAGCTAGAGCATTAGCTCTTGGCCTTCGTTGGATTGTAGATAACTCAAGAGAGCGCCGCGAGAAATCAATGGCAGAGCGTTTAGGAAATGAATTAATTGATGCTAGCAACGGTCTAGGTGCAGCAGTTAAAAAGCGTGAAGATACACACAAGATGGCTGAAGCAAACAAGGCGTTTGCTCACTATCGCTGGTAATTAAGAGATAACGGGAGAGTAGAAGAAAATGTCAGTTGCAACCGCAATCGATTTAGCCAAGGTTCGAAACATTGGAATCATGGCTCACATTGACGCGGGTAAAACAACTACAACTGAGCGAATTCTTTTCTACACCGGTATTAACTACAAAATTGGTGAGGTTCATGAGGGCGCAGCCACTATGGACTGGATGGAACAAGAGCAAGAGCGTGGAATCACTATTACATCTGCGGCAACTACCTGCCATTGGAAAGATCACATGATTAACATCATTGATACTCCTGGTCACGTAGATTTCACCGTTGAGGTAGAGCGATCACTTCGAGTATTAGATGGCGCAGTTGCTGTATTTGATGGTGTTGCTGGAGTAGAGCCACAATCTGAAACAGTTTGGCGACAAGCAGATCGCTACAACGTTCCTCGCATTTGTTTTGTTAATAAGTTGGACCGTACTGGTGCATCTTTTGATCGTTGCGTAGAGATGATTAAATCTCGTCTTAATGCCACACCATTAGTACTTCAGATTCCAATCGGCTTAGAAGGTGACTTCTCTGGTCTAGTTGATTTAATTGCAATGAAAGCTTTGGTATGGCCAGGAGAAACTAAAAAAGGTGAAGATTATATTGTTGAAGAGATCCCCGCTAACTTAGTTGAAAAGGCCAAGCAAGGCCGTCATGATTTACTTGAAACTTTAGCTGAGTGTGATGATGTTGTAATGGAGAAGTACCTAGAAGGTGCTGAGTTAACTGAAGAAGAGATTATTGCTGGAATCCGTCGCGCAACCCTTGCTGATAAGGCAACACCAGTTCTTACTGGTTCTGCATTTAAGAACAAGGGTGTGCAACCAATGCTTGATGCGGTCAACCGTTATCTACCAAGCCCGCTAGATGTAAAAGCAATTGTTGGCCATAAACAAGGTGATCCATCAGTTGAGATTGCACGTCAACCTAAAAATGATGAGCCGTTTTCAGCTCTGGCTTTTAAGATTATGCGAGATCCCCATCTAGGTAAATTAACATTCGTTCGTATTTACTCTGGCTCATTAACCGCCGGAACTGCCGTACTAAATTCAACTAAAGATAGAAAAGAAAGAATCGGAAAGATTTATCAGATGCACGCTAATAAGCGTGAGGAGATGGAATCAGCCGGAGCCGGAATGATCATTGCGGTAATGGGTCTTAAGGACACAACCACCGGCGAAACTTTATGTGATATTGATAAGCCAGTAATTTTAGAATCAATGGATTTCCCAGCACCAGTTATCTCAGTAGCAATCGAACCAAAGACCAAGGCAGACCAAGAAAAACTTGGCGTAGCGATCCAATCTTTAGCTGAAGAAGATCCAACATTCCACGTTAAGTCAGATGAAGAGACTGGCCAAACCATTATCTCTGGTATGGGTGAGTTGCACTTAGAAATTTTAGTTGATCGTATGAAGCGTGAATTTAAAGTAGAGGCAAATGTTGGTAAGCCACAGGTGGCATACCGTGAAACTTTGCGCAAGACAGTTTCTCGTTACGATTACACACACAAGAAGCAATCTGGTGGATCTGGTCAGTTTGCAAAGATTCAAATTTCATTAGAGCCGCTACCAACAGGTTCTGAACAGTCATATGAATTCGTTAATAAAATTACTGGCGGTCGTATTCCTAAGGAGTACATCCCATCTGTTGATGATGGCTGCCAAGAGGCACTCGCTAGTGGACCACTTGCTGGTTATCCATTAGTTGATGTCAAAGTTACTCTTCTTGATGGCGCATACCATGATGTTGACTCATCAGAACTTGCCTTCAAGATTGCTGGTATCGCAGCATTTAAGGAAGCAGCGAAAATGGCTGGTCCGGTATTGCTAGAGCCAGTTATGTCAGTTGAAGTTATTACCCCTGAAGATTTCATGGGTGATGTCATCGGTGACATTAATAGTCGTCGTGGTCAAATCTTGGCCATGGATGAGCGGTCAGGTGCCCGAATCGTTAAGGCACTAGTGCCACTGTCAGAGATGTTCGGCTACGTCGGAGATCTTCGCAGCAGGACACAAGGTCGCGCGAGCTACAGCATGCAATTTGATTCGTATGCCGAAGTTCCACAAGCGGTATCGAAAGAAATCATTGCGAAGGTTCGCGGCGAGTAAAACCGCAACGACCAGAGCGAAAATCCGAAATAACTACTAACAGCTAAAACAGGAGGAAAAAGTGACAAAGGCGAAGTTCGAGCGGACCAAACCGCACGTAAACATCGGCACCATCGGTCACATTGACCACGGTAAGACAACTCTTACTGCGGCAATTTCCAAGGTGCTTCATGACAAGTTCCCGGATGTAAATCCGCTGATGAATTTTGATCAAATTGATAAGGCGCCAGAAGAGCGTCAACGCGGTATTACTATTTCTATCGCACACATTGAGTACCAAACAGAGAAGCGTCACTACGCTCACGTTGACTGTCCAGGTCACGCTGACTACATCAAGAACATGATCACTGGTGCAGCACAAATGGATGGCGCGATTTTGGTAGTAGCAGCAACTGATGGACCAATGCCACAAACTAAGGAGCACGTACTACTTGCTCGTCAGGTTGGCGTTCCTTCAATCGTTGTTGCATTAAACAAGTCAGACATGGTTGATGATGCTGAAATTCTTGAGCTTGTTGAGATGGAAGTTCGTGAACTTCTAAACAAGTATGAGTTCCCAGGAGATACAACTCCAATCGTTCGTATCTCAGCTCTTAAAGCTCTTGAGGGTGACCAAAAGTGGGTAGATGCACTTCTTGAGTTAATGAATCAAGTAGATAGCTTCATTCCACAACCAGAGCGTGAGACTGATAAGCCATTCCTAATGCCAGTAGAAGATGTATTTACAATTACTGGTCGCGGAACTGTTGTTACTGGTCGTATCGAGCGCGGAATTGTTAAGGTCAACGAAGAGGTTGAAATCGTTGGTATCCGCCCAGATGCACAAAAGACAATTGTTACTGGTGTTGAAATGTTCCGTAAGTTACTTGATGAGGGTCAGGCTGGCGAAAACGTTGGTCTACTTCTTCGTGGAACTAAGCGTGAAGATGTTGAGCGTGGTCAGGTTGTATGTAAGCCTGGATCAATTACACCTCACACAGATTTCGAAGCCTCTGCCTACATCCTTTCAAAGGATGAGGGTGGTCGTCACACACCATTCTTTAATAACTACCGTCCTCAGTTCTACTTCCGTACCACGGATGTAACTGGAGTGGTAACACTTCCATCTGGTACTGAAATGGTTATGCCTGGCGATAACACCGCTATGACAGTAACTCTAATTCAGCCAGTTGCGATGGAAGAGGGACTTCGCTTTGCGATTCGTGAAGGTGGCCGCACAGTTGGTGCCGGTCGCGTAACCAAGATCGTTAAGTAAAAAAAGAATTATTTCTGGGTTGCTGAAATATGTGGCCCAGAAATAACTAAAAAGATTTAACTAGAAAAAAGGAGAAGCAAAATGGCCGGACAAAAGATCCGCATTAGGCTTAAGGCGTATGACCATGAGGTGATTGACACTTCAGCGAAGAAAATCGTTGAAACTGTTGAGCGCACTGGTGCAACCGTCGCAGGTCCAGTTCCGCTGCCTACTGAGAAAAACACTTACTGTGTTATTCGCTCTCCACACAAATATAAAGATAGCCGCGAGCACTTTGAGATGCGCACCCACAAGCGCTTAATCGACATCATCGATCCAACACCTAAAACTGTGGATTCACTGATGCGTCTTGATTTACCAGCCGGCGTTGATATTGAGATCAAGCTCTAAGGGAATATTAAAATGACAACTACTCAATCTAGATCTTCTGCCATCAAGGGTATCTTGGGCAAGAAGCTGGGCATGACTCAGGTCTTTGATTCCCAAAATAAAATTGTGCCAGTAACTGTTATTGAGGCTGGTCCTTGTGTGGTTACTCAAATTCGCACAATTGAAAAAGATGGCTACACCGCTGTGCAATTAGCTTATGGTGCAGTTGAGCCACGTAAAGTTTCTAAGCCACTTACCGGACAATTTTCCAAAGCTGGTGTTACACCACGTCTTGAGGTTGCAGAGTTAAGAGTTTCAAATGCTGATGGATATTCAGTTGGTCAAGAATTAAAGGCAGATGTATTTGCTGCTGGTGAAATTATTGATGCCACCGGTACATCAAAAGGAAAAGGAACTGCTGGTGTTATGAAGCGCCATGGTTTTTCTGGAATTGGTGCTGCTCACGGTGTTGATAAGAAGCACCGTATGTCTGGATCTATTGGAAATAGAACTACACCAGGACGGGTATTTAGAGGTAAGCGCATGATGGGTCGCATGGGTATTGACACTGTGACTGCACAAAATTTATTAGTGCACTCAGTAGATGCTGCCAGCAATAAAATTTTAGTTCGTGGTGCTGTACCAGGTGCAATTGGTGCAACGGTATTTATTAAGAGCGCAGCAAAAAAAGCTGCCGGTGAAACGATTAATACAAAGGCTGGTGCCTAATGGCGTTAAAACTTGAAATTAAAGATATCGCTGGCAAGCCAAGTGGCAGCATTGAATTACCTGCTGCAATATTTGATGTGCAGGCAAATGTGCCATTGATTCACCAAGTTGTAGTTGCGCAATTAGCGGCAGCTCGCGCTGGAACTCACAAGGCTAAAAACCGTGGTGAAGTTTCAGGTGGTGGAAAGAAACCATTTAAGCAAAAGGGAACCGGTCGTGCTCGTCAGGGTTCAACTCGTTCACCTAACCAACGTCATGGTGGAGTTGCCCATGGTCCAGTACCTCGTAAGTATGACCAACGCACACCAAAGAAAATGATTGCAGCTGCATTAAAAGGTGTCTTATCAGATCGCCAACGTGCATCCCGCATCCATGCGGTTAGTGGAATTGTGGAAGCCACCACAACTAAAGCAGCGATCTCTGCAGTTCGCCAATTTTCAGATCGTAAGAATTTATTAGTTGTGCTTTCTAGAACTGAGAATGCAGCATGGCTAGCGCTAAGAAATCATGATGATTTACATCTAATCGTTAATGATCAATTAAACGCTTACGATGTTTTAGTTGCTGATGATGTTATTTTCTCTGAAGCTGCACTTCGTGACTTTATTGCCGGCCCTGCAACTGGAAAAGGTGCAACCGCTGTTGCCCGTGAGAGTGAAGTAGGAGTATCTGCATGAAAAACTACCGTGATGTATTACTAGCACCAGTTGTATCTGAGAAATCTTATTCACTACTAGATGGAAATAAGTACACCTTCTTAGTAGCACCAGATGCTAATAAAACTGAGATCAAAATTGCAGTTGAAAAGGTATTTGGCGTAAAGGTATTAAGTGTTAACACCATGAACCGTGAGGGTAAGCGCAAGCGAACCGCTCTTGGTTTTGGAAAGCGCAAAGATACAAAGCGTGCAATTGTGCATGTGGCAGCTGGACAACGAATCGACATCTTTGGAGGACCAGTCTCCTAAGTGGGGATTGGCTCTTAATAGGAATAGGGAGAGTAGATAATGGCACTGCGTAATCTGAGGCCGACCACACCTGGTCAGCGCGGAGCAAGCGTTCCTGATTTTGAAGAGATCACTCGTCAAAAGCCAGAGAAATCATTAGTTCGTCCAATTAATTCTAAAGGTGGCCGTAACGCAACTGGTCGCGTAACAATGCGCCATCAAGGTGGCGGACACAAGCGTGCCTATCGTTTAATTGATTTTGTGCGTAATGATAAAGATGGTGTACCAGCAAAGGTTGCCCAGATTGAATACGATCCAAACCGTACTGCAAATATTGCACTGCTTCACTTTGCCGATGGCGAGAAGCGTTACATCATTGCGCCAGATGGTTTAACTCAAGGTTCTGCTATTGAAAATGGACCAGCTGCAGATATTAAGCCAGGAAATAATTTGCCACTGCGCAATATTCCAGTTGGAACAATGATTCATGCAATTGAACTTCGCCCAGGCGGTGGCGCAAAGATTGGAAGATCTGCTGGTTCTGCTGTGCAATTAGTTGCAAAAGATGGACCATACGCACAACTTCGTATGCCATCTGGTGAAATTAGAAATGTTGATGTTCGCTGCCGAGCCACAGTTGGAACTGTTGGAAATGCCGAACAATCAAATAGAAATTATGGAAAAGCAGGGCGTATGAGATGGAAAGGCAAGCGTCCATCTGTTCGTGGTGTGGTTATGAACCCAGTTGATCACCCGCATGGTGGTGGTGAAGGTAAAACCTCTGGTGGTCGTCACCCAGTTTCACCTTGGGGTCTACCTGAAAAGCGCACTCGTAAGAAAAAAGCTAGTGATTCTTTAATCATCCGTCGTCGTAAGTCGAATAAGAAGAGATAAGGGAGGGATCTAAAGATGCCACGTAGTTTAAAGAAAGGTCCTTTCGTTGATCTTCATCTATCTAAAAAGGTAGCCGAACAAAATGAAAAGAACACCAAGAATGTGATTAAAACCTGGTCACGTCGCTCAATGATTACTCCGGACATGATTGGTCACACAATTGCAGTTCATGATGGTCGCAAGCATGTTCCAGTTTTTGTTACCGAAGCAATGATCGGACATAAGTTAGGTGAGTTTTCACCAACTAGAACTTTCAAAGGTCACTCTCGTGCTGATGGAAAGGCGGTTGTAAGTGAGTAATACAGCTACCGCTAACGCATTGGTATCACGCGCAGTACTTCGTGATTTCCGTGCCACACCACAAAAAGCACGCCGTGTAGTAAATCTAGTACGTGGTCAACGTGCTGATACCGCACTTAATATGATGAAGTTTGCTAATCAACCAGAGCTTGGTGCCGCAATTTATTCATTAATTGCATCAGCTGTGGCCAATGCTAAGCAGAAGAATCCTTCCATTCGCGATGCATCTGAGCTTTGGATTATTGAGGCATTAGTTGATGAGGGCTTCACAATGAAGAGATATCGCCCACGTGCTCAAGGCCGCGGTTTTGCGATAGATAAAAGATCATCCCAGGTAACTCTGGTTTTATCTGATGATAAGAATTTACGAACCAATAAGAATTTAAAGCCATCACAAATGCAAAAACCAAAGGCTTTAAGAAAACCAGCACCAACTGCTCCTGCACCTGTTGCCACTAAAGCAGCAGATGATGTTGCCCAAAAGCCAGTAGCAAAGAAGGCGGCTATTAAGAAAGCAACTGCTAAAAAAGCACCAGCTAAGAAAGCTGCAACTAAAGGGAAGGCCGAGTAAATGGGTCAAAAAATAAATCCACATGGCTTCCGTTTAGGAATCACCACAGATTTCAAATCACGCTGGTATGCCGACAAGCTTTACGGTGCGTATGTGAAGGAAGATATTCAGATTCGCAAACTTATGGCTAAAAAAATGGAGCGAGCTGGCGTATCTAAAATTGAAATTGAAAGAACTCGCGAGAAGGTACGTATTGACCTATTTACCGCTCGTCCAGGAATTGTTATTGGTCGTCGTGGCCAAGAGGCAGATAAGTTACGCATTGATCTAGAGAATCTAACTGGCAAGCAAGTTCAGTTGAATATTCTTGAGGTTAAAAATCCAGAAACTGATGCTCAACTTGTTGCTCAAGGAATTGCCGAGCAATTAGCGGCACGTGTTTCATTCCGTCGCGCAATGCGTAAGGGAATGCAAACTGCATTAAAGGCAGGTGCTGAAGGTATCCGTGTTCAGTGTGGTGGTCGTTTAGGTGGCGCTGAAATGAGTCGTTCTGAGTTTTATCGTGAAGGCCGCGTTCCTCTTCACACACTTCGCGCTGATATTGATTATGGATTTGCTGAAGCACACACCACATTTGGTCGCTTAGGAGTTAAGGTTTGGATTTATAAGGGTGAAGTTATTGAATCTCGTGCTGAGCGCGCCGCCGCTGCTTTAGCTGCTGCAAAAGCGCCAAAACCAAATAGAGCTAACCGTGCACCAAGAGCTCCTCGCGGTGAGGTAACAACTACCACTGTTGCTGCTCGTGCCGAGGCTGCTGCTGCAGAAAATTCAACACCTAATGAGAGCGGAGCTAACTAATGTTAATTCCACGTCGCG
>Ga0255165_1000256_pt1 | contig 21275 bp, 13 predicted proteins | sample Atl_Cont_RepB_8d_FD_183182 | JGI IMG/M metagenome (GOLD analysis project Ga0255165, IMG submission 183182) | Freshwater microbial communities from Altamaha River, Georgia, United States - Atl_Cont_RepB_8d | ecosystem: Environmental > Aquatic > Freshwater > River | place: USA: Georgia | collected... | reverse complement strand
CATTCGGCCAGGGTCTCTGCCTGGACGGTGCGTCGGGCCAGCAGCGGGGTGGCTTGCGGGTCGATGAGCACAAAGTCGGCTTCGCAGCCGGGCAGCAGGTTGCCCACGCTGCCGGCCAGGCTCAGGGCCTGCGCAGCGCCAGCGGTGTGTTGCCACCACAGGTGTTCGGGCGCCAGGCTCAGGCCGGGGCGGCCGATGCTCTGGCGGGCCACGGTGTAGGCCGCGTGCATGGTGTGGAAAGGGCTGAAGCTGGTGCCGCCGCCCACGTCGCTGGCCAGACCGTAGCGCAGGCCACAGCGGTCGGCTGCGGCAAAGTCAAAGAAGCCGCTGCCCAGGAAGAGGTTGCTGGTGGGGCTGACCGCCGCCACGCTGCCGGTCTCGGCCATGCGGTGTCGGTCGGTGTCATCGAGGTGGATGCAGTGCGCATACACCGCACGCTCGCGCAGCAGGCCGGCGCGGTCGTACACGTCCAGGTAACTGCGCGCCTCCGGAAACAGTTCGCGCACCCAGCGGATTTCGTCGAGGTTTTCGGCCACATGCGACTGGATCCACACGTCGGGGAACTGCGCAGCGATCTCGCCCGCGCCGTGGAGCTGTTCGGGCGTGCTGGTGGGCGCAAAGCGCGGGGTGATGGCGTAGCCCAAGCGGTCGACGCCATGCCAGCGGCGGATCAGGTCTTCGGTCTGGCGCAGGCTTTGCTCGGTGCTGGTGTCGCGCAGGCCGTCGGGGCTGAAGCGGTCCTGCAGCACCTTGCCTGCGATCATGCGCAGCTGCCGCGCCTGGGCCTCGGCCATGAAGGCGTCGACCGATTCGGGGTGTGCGGTGGCAAAGCACAGCGCGGTGGTCACGCCGTTGCGTAGCAGCTCGTCCAGAAAGAACCGGGCCACCTCGCGGGCATGGGCCGGGTCGGCAAACTGTTTTTCATGCGGAAAGGTGTAGTGCTCCAGCCAGGGCAGCAAGCCCTCGGCCGGTGAGGCGATCACGTCGGTCTGCGGGTAGTGCACATGCAGGTCGACAAAGCCGGGGGCGATGCAGTGCCCGGGCCAGTGGGTGATGGGCACCTGTGCAAACGCAGGGGCCAGCGCTGAGTGGTCGCCCACGGCCACCACGCGCACGTGGCCCTGCGAGTCGGTGCCAGTCACCAGCAGCCCATCGGGTCTGTGTTGCAGTTCGGGTACGGTCGGGTCGGGAAACCAGAGCAGGGCGGCGCGCCAGGCTTTCAGGTCGGTCCAGCCAGAAGGAGAAGCAGCAGTCATGGGGCAAGGATAGCGTTGAGCACCCGCTCGGGCGTGGCCGGGGTGTCGAGCCGCACCGGCGCGTGGCCGGGGCGAGTCGCGCCAATCGCGTCGCGCAGCGCTTCGTACACACTGACGGCCAGCATGAACGGGGGCTCGCCCACCGCCTTGCTGCCGCCCACATTGTCTTCGCGGTTGGGCTCGGGCCAGAGCTCGATGTTGAGTTGTGCCGGCATGTCGGTCGCGGTCGGGATCTTGTAGGTGCTGGCGCCTTTCGTGAGCAATTCACCACGGGCGTTCCAGACCAGTTCTTCGGTGGTCAGCCAGCCCAGTCCCTGGGCAAAGCCGCCTTCGATCTGGCCGATGTCGATCTCGCGGTGCAGCGACTGGCCCACGTCGTGCAGGATGTCGGTGCGCAGCAGCCGGTATTCGCCGGTCAGGGTGTCGATGGCGACCTCGCTGCAGGCGGCGCCATAGGCAAAGTAATAAAACGGCCGGCCGCTCAGGGTGCTGCGGTCGTAATGGATCTTGGGGGTGGCATAAAAGCCGTCGCTCCACAGTTGCACCCGCTGGCCGTAGGCGTATTGCACGGCTTGCACAAAGCTGCGCTGGCGAGCCGGCGTGTGCACCTGGCCAGCCTCAAAGTGCACCGCTTCGGGCGTGCAGCCGTCGGCACGCGCCAGGCATTCGGCCAGGTTACGGCGCACCTGCTGTGCGGCACGTTCGGCCGCGCGGCCGTTCAGGTCGGCCCCGCTGGAGGCCGCGGTGGCGCTGGCATTGGGCACTTGCGCGGTGTCGCTGGCGCTGGCCAGCACCTGCTGCGCCGGCACCCCCAGCACCTGCGCCACCACGGCGCAGACCTTGGTGTGCAGGCCCTGGCCCATTTCGGTGCCGCCGTGGTGCACCCGCACGCTGCCGTCGGTGTAGACCGCGACCATGGCCCCGGCCTGGTTGAACTGAGTGGCGGTGAAGCTGATGCCGAACTTGACCGGCGTGAGCGCCAGGCCTTTCTTGATGACCTCGTGCGAGGCGTTCCAGTCGGTCACGGCCTGGCGGCGTGCGCGGTAGCCGCAGTCGTCGGCCAGGCGCTGCATCAGCGGCTGCAGGATGTTGTCTTGCACCTGCATGCCATAGGGCGTGGTGTCGCGCTTGTTTTCACCATCCGCCACGCCATACAGGTTGGCCAGCCGCACATCGAGCGCATCCAGACCCAGGTGGCGGGCGATGTCGCCCATCAGGGTTTCGATCAGCAGCACCCCCTGCGGCCCGCCAAAACCGCGAAAGGCGGTGTGGCTTTGGGTGTGGGTGCGGCAGCGGTGCGAGGTGATGCGCACATCGCCCAGGAAGTAGGCGTTGTCGGTGTGGAAGATGGCGCGGTCGGCCACCGGGCCGCTCAGGTCGGCGCTGTGGCCGCAGTGCACCAGTTGCACAGCATCCAGGCCCTGCAGACGGCCACGCTCGTCAAAGCCGACCGTCCAGTCGTGGCTGAAGGGGTGGCGCTTGCCGGTGACGAGGAAGTCGTCGCCCCGGTCCAGCCGCATTTGCACCGGGCGGCCCAACTTGTGCGCCGCCAGCGCCGCCCAGACCGCGAGGTGCCCGGCCTGGGTTTCCTTGCCGCCAAAGCCGCCCCCCATGCGGCGGCAGACCACCCGCACCTGGTGCAGCGCAATGCCCAGCGCATGCGCCACCCAGTGCTGCACCTCGCCCGGGTGCTGGGTGCTGCTGTGGATCAACCACTGGCCGCCTTCAAGCGGCTCGGCGCGTGCGATCTGGCTCTCCAGGTAAAAGTGTTCCTGCCCGCCGATCTCCAGGCTGCCGCTCAGGCGGTGGGGCGCGGCCTGCAGGGCCTGCGCTGCATCGCCGCGCTGCACCTGTACCGTGGGCAGCACGAAGCTGCCGGCGCGCAGGGCGTCACGCGCGTGCAGCAGCGGCGTGTCGGACTCGCATCGTGTGCGGATCTTGTGTTGCGCCGCTTGGCGTGCCTCACGGTGGCTCTCGCCCACCACCAGGCCCAAGACCTGGCCGACATGCGCGAGTTCAGGCCCGCCGAAGATCGGCTCGTCGTGCACAAAGGTGGCCAGTAGCCGGTCGCCCGGGATGTCGTTGGCAGTGACGACGCCCACGATGCCCGGCAGGGCGAGGGCGTCTTCGGCATCCATGTTCAGCAAACGGCCGTTGGCCACATCGCTAAGGATGGGCGCTGCATGCAGCAGGCCTTCGGGCCGCGGCAGGTCGTCAATGTAGTCGGCGCGGCCCTGCACCTGGGCGGCGGCGCTTTCGTGGAATGTCGGGGCGTTCATACCAGGGCCTCCAGGCGGATGTCCTGCCGGCCCGTGCTCTCGAGCCAGGCGCGATGCAGCAGGGCGGCCAGCATCTGGCGGCGGTAGTCGCCGCTGGCGCGCAGGTCGCTGATGGGCTGGAATTCCTGCCCGATGGCGAACTGTGCAGCCTGCAGGGTCTCGGCGTTCCAGGGCTGGCCCCGCAGCAGCGCCTCGGTGCGGCGCGCGCGCGCCGGCACGGCGGCCACGCCGCCAGCGCCAATCCGCGCCGCATCAATGCGTGGTGTACCGGTGTCCATCCCCGACAGCTGCAGCTGCACCACCAGACAGACGGCCGAGATGTCGTCTTCCATGCGCTTGGACACCTTGTAGGCGCCCAGCCATTCGCCAGGCTGTGGCCGCGGCACCACCACCCAGGCCAGCACCTCGTCGGGTGCCATCACGTTCTGACGGTAGCCGGTGTAGAGGTCTTCGATCGCCACATGCCTGTGCACCAGGCGCCCGCGCCGCCAGGCCATCAGTACCGCCTGCGCGCCCAGCGCGATCAAGAGCGGCATGCTGTCGCCAATGGGCGAGCCGTTGGCCACATTGCCGCCCAGGGTCCCGGTCTGGCGGATCGGCCAACCGGCAAAGCGCGCCGCAAACGGGGCCACGGCGGGGCGCTCGGTGGCCAATACGTCAAAAGCCTCCTGCAAGGGCACGGCTGCGCCAATCGCGATGTGCTGCGGGTAGGTTTCGATGCGGCGCAGCTCGGCCACGCGGTTGAGGTCAATCACCTGCGGCATGGCCTTGAGGCCCTGGGTGATCCACAAGCCGGCGTCGGTGGCGCCGGCGATCAGCTGCGCCTCGGGCCGCGCCGCGCGCGCCTGCAGCAGCGCCGGCAGGCTGCGCGGCAGTTCGTAGGCGCTGCCGCGGTCTTCACGCGGGGGCAGGGCCTGGAGGGCTTGGACGATGGGGGCTTCATCGACCGCATGCCGGGCATCGGCCTGCAGGGCGCAGGCGGCGTCGACGATCGGGCGGTAGCCGGTGCAGCGGCACAGATTGCCCGACAGCGTTTCGAGCGCGGTGTGGCGCTCCACCGCCTGGCCGCAGGCCGCTTTGTCCTGGAATTGCCGCTGGTACAGGCCGAACAGGCTCATCACAAAGCCCGGGGTGCAGAAGCCGCATTGCGAGCCGTGGTGTTCGACCATGGCCTGCTGCACCGGGTGCAGCGTGCCATCGGGGGCGGCCAGGTCGCTGGCGGTCCACAGCGCCAGGCCGTCGATCGCATGCGCCGGCTTGATGCAGCTGTTGAGCGCGCGGTAGCGCAGCTGCTCGCCTTCGGCTTCGGCCACCACTACGGTGCAGGCGCCGCAGTCGCCGGCGGCGCAGCCTTCCTTGGTGGCGTTCAGGCGCAGGTCTTCGCGCAGCAGCTCCAGCAGCGTGCGGTCTGGTGGTACATTGCCCAGCTTCACAAGCGCGCCGCGGTGCCAGAAACGCAGCGGCGCCACAACAAGAGGAGAAAGAGGCGGTGTCGGCATTCGGGTTTGTCCTGAGTGTGGGCGCATGCTAGGGCAAAGACCGTGCCGGCAACATGCGTGGCATGACATACCGCCTATCGGGATTTCGATATGAAGCCAGCGCATCTTTTCGACAAGATCGACCTCCAGCTCATTCGGACCCTCCACATCTTGCTCATCGAACGCAGCGTTTCCAAAGCCGCCCTTCGCCTCGGCCAGCAGCAGCCGGCGGTGTCGACGGCGCTGCGCCGCCTGCGCGAACTGACGGGCGACCCCATCCTGGTGCGTTCGGGCACCGGCATGGTGCCCACCGATGCGGCGCTGCAGATGCTCGAACCGGTCAGCCGCATCCTGCAGTCGGCCGAGCAGATTTTTTTGCCGCTTAGGCCTTTCGAGCCAGCGCAGGCGCGCGAGACTTTCCGCATTGCCGCCAGCGACACGCTGGACCTGCTGTTCCTGCCCACGCTGGTGGCGCGCATCAAGTCAGAAGCCCCGCACTGCCAGGTGGAGGTGCACGCCCTGTCGGCGCAGGCCCGCTACGCGCATGACCTGGGCCAGGGCCTGATCGATGTGGTGATCGGCAACTGGGCGCAGCCCAGCGAGGAGCTGCACCGCGCCCAGCTGTTCGAAGACGAGGTGGTCTGCCTGGTCAGCGAACGCCACCCGGCGCTGCGCCGCGGCTGGACCCAGGACGACTGGCTGGCCTGCGAACACATTGCGCCCACGCCGGCCTACCCGGGCTGGCGCGGCGTGATCGACGAACACCTGGACCGGCTGGGCCTGCAGCGCCACATTGCGGCGCGCTGCGCCCACTTTGGCCTGATGCCGCGCATGGTGGCCTCGAGTTTGCTTGTGCTGACCACCGGCCGCCAGTATTGCCAGCGGTTCCTGCAGGGGCCGAGCGCGTTGCCGGGGCTGGCGATCCTGCCCTGCCCGGTGCCGTTCCCGCCCATGGTGTATTACCAGCTCTGGCATGCGCGCAGCCACGCCTCCGTCCCCGGCCAGTGGCTGCGCGAACAGGTGAAAATCAGCGCCGCCCAGTTACCCCGAACCTGAACCCGCCCACTTCATGACCACACCTTTGCTGTCCCTGCAGGGCATCACCAAACGCTACCCCGGCGTGGTGGCCAACCAGGACGTGTCGCTGACCGTGCTGCCCGGCCAGGCCCATGCCGTGCTGGGCGAAAACGGCGCCGGCAAGTCCACGCTGATGAAGATCATCTACGGCTCGGTCAAGCCCGACGAGGGCACCATCCTCTTCAAGGGCCAGCTGGTGCAGATCCGCAACCCGCAGGAGGCGCGGGCGCTGGGCATCAGCATGGTGTTCCAGCATTTCAGCCTGTTCGACACGCTGACCGTGGCCGAGAACGTCTGGCTGGGGCTGGACAAGACGCTGAGCCTGGCCGAAGTCACCCGCCGCATCGAGGCCAAGGCCAGCGAATACGGGCTGGACATCGAGCCGCAGCGGCCGGTGCACACCCTGAGCGTGGGCGAGATGCAGCGCGTCGAGATCATCCGCGCGCTGCTGTCGGACCCGCAGCTGCTGATCCTGGACGAGCCGACCTCGGTGCTCACGCCGCAGGCGGTCGAGAAACTGTTTGTGGTGCTGCACCGGCTGGTCGAGCAAGGCTGCAGCCTGCTCTACATCAGCCACAAGCTGCACGAAATCCGCGCGCTGTGCAGCGCCTGCACGGTGCTGCGCGGCGGCCAGGTCACGGGCGTGTGCGACCCGCGCGAGGAATCGAACGCCAGCCTGAGCCGCCTGATGATCGGCGCCGAGCCGCCCACGCTGGCGCCCACACCCCGCACTCCGGGCGATGTGGTACTGCAGGTGCAGAACCTGTCGCTGCCCAAGGAAGACCCGTTCGGCGTGGACCTGCAGGGCATTGACCTGCAGGTGTGTGCGGGCGAAGTGGTCGGGCTGGCGGGTGTGTCGGGCAACGGCCAGCGCGAACTGCTGTGGGCGCTCTCGGGCGAAGACCGCCGCGCGACCCCCGACAGCATCCGTGTGGCCGGGCAGGCTGCCGGCCGCATGGGGCCGGGCGCCCGGCGTGGCCTGGGCCTGCACTTTGTGCCTGAGGAGCGGCTGGGCCGCGGCGCGGTGCCGTCGATGAGCCTGGCGCAGAACCTGCTGCTCACCCGCAGGGAAGCACTCGGTGCAGGCGGCTGGATCCGCACCGGGGCGCTGGCCGCGCAGGCGCGCGGCATCATCGAGCGTTTCAAGGTCAAGGCCTCGGGGCCGGAGGCGGCGGCCCGCTCGCTGTCGGGCGGCAACCTGCAGAAATTCATCGTGGGGCGCGAGATCAGTGCGCAGCCGAGGCTGCTCATCGTCTCGCAGCCGACCTGGGGCGTGGACGTGGGCGCAGCCGCGCAGATCCGCGGCGAAATCCTGGCCCTGCGCGACGCCGGTTGCGCGGTGCTGGTCGTGAGTGAGGAGCTGGAAGAATTGTTTGAAATCTCAGACCGCCTGCATGTGATCGCCAAGGGCCGCCTGTCGCCTTCGCTGCCGCGCAGCGAAGCCACGGTCGAGCGCATCGGCGAATGGATGAGCGGCCTGTGGCCGGGTGCGCAGGAAGGCCAGAACGCCAGGGGGGTGCAGCATGCTGCGGCTTGAACCCCGGCCTCAAGCGTCCAAAGTCTGGACCTGGGCCTCGCCCCTGCTGGCGTTGGCCCTGACGGTGCTGCTGGGCATCGTGCTGTTTGCGGCCCTGGGCAAGGACCCGGTGCGCGGCCTGCAGATGTTTTTCTGGGAACCGCTCAAGAGCACCTATGCGATTGGCGAGTTGATGGTCAAGGCCACGCCGCTGCTGCTGATCGCGCTCGGGCTGGCGGTGTGCTTTCGCTCCAACGTGTGGAACATCGGCGCCGAAGGCCAGTTCGTGATCGGTGCGGTCTGTGCCGGTGGCGTGGCGCTGCTGGCCGACAAGACCACCGGCGGCTGGATCATGCCGGCGGTACTGCTGGCCGGCGTGCTGGGCGGCATGCTGTGGGCGGGGCTCACGGCCGTGCTGCGCGACCGTTTCAACGCCAACGAAATCCTGGTGAGCCTGATGCTGGTCTATGTGGCCATCATGGTGCTGAGCTACCTGGTCTATGGGCCGTGGAAGGACCCGGCGGGCTTCAACTTTCCGCAGAGCAAGACCTTTGAAAAAGTCACCCAGATCCCGCGCCTGATGGACGGCTCTCGCGCCAATATGGGCCTGCTGCTGGCGCTGGCCGGCGCGGCGCTGCTGTGGGTGTTCCTGTTCCGCACCCGCGCGGGCTTTGCCCAGCAGGTGGGGGGGCTCGCGCCCATGGCGGCGCGTTATGCGGGCTTTTCGTCGCGCAAGGCCTTGTGGCTGGCGCTGCTGGTGTCGGGCGGCACGGCGGGCCTGGCCGGCGCGCTCGAAGTCGCCGGGCCGATCGGCCAGCTCACACCCTATGTGCCGGCGGGCTATGGCTTTGCGGCCATCATCGTGGCCTTTGTCGGGCGGCTGCACCCGGCGGGCATGGTGCTGTCGGCCGTGCTCATGAGCATGTTCTACATCGGTGGTGAACTGGCCCAGTCGCGCCTGGGCCTGCCCAAGTCGATCACCGGCGTGTTCCAGGGGCTGCTGCTGTTTTGCCTGCTGGCCTGCGACACGCTGGTGGCGTATCGCATCCGCTGGGGCTCGGCTTCGGCCGCGGGCCGGAAAGGGCAGGTGGCCTGATGGAAACCTACGCACTCCTGTTGGCCGCCACGCTCAACGCCGGCACCGTGCTGGCGATTGCCGCGCTGGGCCTCTTGATCAACGAAAAGGCCGGCGTGGTCAACCTCGGCGCCGAAGGCATGATGCTTTGCGCCGCGATAGCCGGCTTTGCCGCCGTGGTCCACACCGGCAACGACTGGATCGGCTTTGCCGCCGGCATGGGCGCCGGCGCCTTGCTGGCCGCGCTGTTCGGCCTGCTGGTGATCTGGCTGGGGACCAATCAGTACGCCACCGGCCTGGCGCTCAGCCTGTTTGGCGTGGGTTTCTCGGCCTTTGCCGGTATCGGCTATGTGCAGGAAAAACTGCCCGAGCGGCCGCAGTTCGAGATGCCTTTCCTCGCCGATATTCCGCTGCTGGGTCCGGCCCTGTTCAAGCAGCACCCGATGGTGTACGCCACGATCGCGCTGTGCATCGGCCTGATCCTCTGGCTGGGCCGCACACGCACCGGTCTGGTGCTGCGCGCGGTGGGCGAGTCGCCCGAATCGGCGCACGCGCTGGGCTACCCGGTGCGGCGCATCCGCCTGGCGGCTGTGGTGGCGGGCGGCGCGCTGTGCGGGCTGGCCGGGGCCTACATCTCGGTCATCTACACGCCGCTGTGGGTCGAAGGCATGGTGGCGGGCAAGGGCTGGATCGCGCTGGCCCTGACCACCTTTGCCACCTGGCGGCCGGCACGCGTTTTGCTGGGGGCTTACTTGTTCGGGGGCGTGACCATGCTGCAGTTCCACCTGCAGGGCGCAGGCGTCGAGGTGCCCAGCCAGGCGCTGTCGGCCTTGCCCTATGTGGCGACCATCGTGGTGCTGGCGCTGATCTCGCGTAACCCGACCTGGATCCGGGTGAATATGCCGGCCTCACTGGGCCGGGCATTCCATCCGGGCTCATAATCTTTTTTGTTCAACCCTCCCTGTTCATTCGCAAAGGAACTGACATGACAGACTTCTCCAAGCGTTCGGTGATCAAGCTCGCGGCCCTGACCGCAGTGGCGGCCGCGGCCCTGGTCGGCTGCGGCAAAAAGGAAGAGCCCAAGGCCGAAGCCCCGGCGGCTGCACCGGCCAAGGCCGACCCCCTGAAGATCGCCTTCGCCTACGTCGGCCCGGTGGGTGACGGTGGCTGGACCTTTGCGCACGACAACGGCCGCAAGGCGATCGAAGCCGAATTTGGCGACAAGGTGGTGACCTCCTTCGTGGAGAAAGTGCCTGAGAGCGCCGACGCCGAGCGCGTGATCCGCGACATGGCCAGCCAGGGCAACAAGCTGATCTTTGGCACCACCTTTGGCTACATGGAGCCGATGCTCAAGGTCGCGGCCGACTTCAAGGACGTCAAGTTCGAGCATGCCACCGGCTACAAGAGCGCCGACAACATGCGCACCTACGACAGCCGCACCTACGAAGGCGCCTACATGGCCGGTGTGATCGCGGGCAAGATGAGCAAGTCGGGCAATCTGGGCGTCGTCGCTTCCATCCCCATCCCCGAAGTGATCCGTAACATCAACTCCTTCACCATGGGCGCCCAGTCGGTGAACCCCAAGGTCAAGACCCGCGTGGTCTGGGTGAACGAGTGGTTCAACCCGCCCAAAGAGACCGAAGCCGCGACCTCGCTGATCAACGGCGGTGCGGACGTGCTGTTCCAGAACACCGACTCCAGCGCCGTGCTGCAGACCGCCGAGAAAATGGGTAAGCGCGCCTTCGGCTGGGACAGCGACATGACCGCCTATGGCCCCAAGGCCCACCTGGGTTCGGCCATCATCAACTGGGCGCCGTACTACATCAAGGCCACACGCGAAGCGCTCGAAGGCACCTGGACGGGCAACAGCGGTGTCTGGTGGGGTGTCAAGGAAGGCGCGATCGACCTGGTCTCGATTGCCGACGATGTGCCTGAAGACACCAAGAAGCGCGTGGACGAGATTCGTGCCGGCCTCAAGGATGGCAGCTTCGTGATCTGGAAAGGCCCGATCATGGGCCAGGACGGCAAGGAAGTGCTGCCCAAGGACGCGGTGGCTGACGACAAGTTCCTCGGTGGCATCAACTTCTACGTCAAGGGCGTCGAAGGCAAGGTGCCGAGCGGCAAGTGATGGGCTGCTGAGCCAAGGGCTCAGCGCCATCTTCGGCGTCATCTGCCAAGAGGCAAAATGGGCTGCATCTGCAGCCCATTTTGTTTCAGCTATGCCCCGATTCATCGACACCTCGCCGCCCGGCCAATGCATCTTCTGCCGTCTGATTGCGGGCGAGATCCCGGCCGCGATGGTCTACGAAGATGCACAGACCCTGGCCTTCATGGACATCGGCCAGGTCAACCCCGGCCATGTGCTGGTGGCGAGTCGCCGCCATGCAGCCACCTTGTTCGACCTCACCCCCGACGAAGCCGCAGCCGCCATGCGCACCGCCCACCGCGTGGCGCAGGCCGTGCAGGCTGCGTTCGACCCGCCGGGCCTGACCCTGCTGCAGGCCAACGGCCACGAAGGCGACCAGACGGTGTTCCACTTTCATCTGCATGTGGTGCCACGCCATGCCGATGATGGCATTGCCCTGAGCTGGCCGCGCAAGGACCCGGCGCGCGAGGTCCTGCAGGGTTATGCCGCGCAGTTGCGCGAGGCGCTGGCCGGTTTGTCTTGACCCGCGGCCGTTGCTGCATCAGGATGGTGCGAACCGGAGTCCCCAATGTTCAAAGTCCACGCCATCGCCCCGCACCGCCTGCCCGAGCTGCTGCGCGCCATGCCCAAGGCTGAGTTGCACATCCACATTGAAGGCTCGCTCGAGCCCGAAATGATCTTCGCGCTGGCGCAGCGCAACGGCGTGGATCTGTCCTATGCCAGCGTCGAGGCCTTGCGCGCCGCCTACGCCTTCACCCACCTGCAAAGTTTTCTGGACCTGTACTACGCCGGGGCCAGCGTGCTGCTGCACGAGCAGGACTTCTACGACATGGCCTGGGCCTACTTTGAAAAGGCCAGGGCCGATGGCGTGGTGCGGGCCGAGCTGTTCTTTGACCCGCAGACCCACACCACCCGCGGCGTGCCCATGGGCGCTGTCATCGAAGGCCTCAGCAGGGCCTGTGCCGGCGCCCAGACCCGGCTCGGTATCAGCGCCGACCTGATCCTGTGCTTTTTGCGTCACCTGTCCGAGGATGACGCCTTGGCCACGCTGGACGCCGCCATGCCCTGGCGTGATCGCTTCATTGGCGTCGGGCTGGATTCGAGCGAGGTCGGCCATCCGCCTGAGAAATTCGCCCGGGTGTTCGAGCGGGCGCGTGCCCTGGGTTTGCATGTCGTTGCCCATGCAGGCGAGGAGGGGCCGCCGGCCTACATCTGGAGCGCGCTGGATGTGCTGCAGGTCGAACGCGTCGACCACGGCGTGCAGGCCATCCACGACCCGGCGCTCATGCAGCACCTAGTGGACACGCAAATGCCGCTCACAGTCTGCCCGCTGTCCAATCTCAAGCTCTGCGTCTTCAAGGACCTGGCCGACCACAACTTGGCTCGCATGCTCCATGCCGGTGTGCGCGTGACGATCAATTCGGACGACCCGGCCTACTTTGGGGGCTATTTGCTGGAGAACTACCTGCAGACCTTTGCCGCCCTGCACCTGGGCGCCCGTGAGGCTTACCGCCTGGCGGCGAACAGCATCGAGGCCAGCTTTGCCCCAGATGAGGACAAGCATCGGTGGATGCATGAGCTGAAACGGGTGTTCCAGCGTCTGGCTGAGCACGACTGAAGTGCTATACAGGAGCCTGCTGGAGGCTACCTCCTCGTCGGTGTTTGTCGCATCAACTCCCGAACAAGTGCTTGTGGGTTGTACTTGAGCACCTGGCAAATATCCAGCACCTCGATCAAGCCGAGCGATTTTTCGCCTGATTCGTACTTGGCGACATAGGACTGCTGTTTACACAAGGCCGACGCCAAGTCGCTTTGACGCAGACCCGCGTCAAGTCGAACTTGTCTGAGCCGCAGTCGCAGCAAATCTTTTCTTTGGGTAGTCAGCATTGGTGCTGATCGTCTATCCCGTAACGGAATATCCCAAAAAAGGATATAAATCTGATAATTCGACTCTGAATTCTTGGCGTGCCGTGGCCCTCGCAAGTGAACTTTCCAAGAGTTCTTGCGTATTTATTTCTAGAAACCACTAGATTCAACATCAAAGGAATCAGCTCTTTTGCCGAAGATGAACAGTACGCCAGATGCCTTCTCGCGCGTTCTGCGCCAAGCATTGAAGAGAAAGTTCGGACGCCATGTCACCGCAGCCTTTCTGGCTCGCGAATTGGATCTTTACTCCAATGGTTCGCTGATTCTTTCGCCGGAAGCCGTTCGCAGGTGGATGGTTGGTCTTTCCATCCCCAGGGCAAGTGTTGTCGCTGTACTCGAGCAATACCTGGGTCGTCCGCTGGTCAATCCGCACATGAACTTGCAGGTTGAAGCCATGAGTTCAGAGGAGTTGGAGTGGCTGCAACGTCAGATCGCAGATCGGTTGACTCAGATCCGGGCGTTGAGCGGTTCTTCTTAAAAGTTGCCTTCGGGATTTTTAATGTCAAAAAATACTTATTTTCTCAACGTACTGTTTTTTTTATCAATATTTTCCGGAGCACAAGCCCAAGTCGATTTGCCGATCAGCGCTTTGCCTGAAATGAGCCTGCCTTCCGGCAGCGCCTCAAGATCAGTCACGCTGGATCGGGGTACATCGCCAACCGACGCTCTGCGCGAAAACCCGCTTGTACCGGCACAGCAACCGAAAAATTTGCCAGCTCTGGCGACCGGGGCATCTCCGACTGCGGGGGTGGAAACTGCGAGAAAGCCCACGCCCGAAGGAAAACAAGGCCGTTCGGCAGATTTGGACCTGTTTCAGCGCTTTCTTATCAAGAACACAGGCAAGGAATTGCCCTTGTATGGTTACAACCTGTTTGAGGATCGCCGCTATGAGCCCTTGTCCAATCTTCCTGTTCCCAGCCAATACGTGGTCGGCCCAGGTGATGACATCGACCTCAAAATTTGGGGCATATCCGATTTGACAGTTCGATTGACCGTGGACAGGGATGGGCAGATCGTCATTCCTAAAATTGGCCCAGTCATGGTGGCAGGGACCCGAAGCGATCAGCTGGAGGCGCTGCTCAAATCCAGGGTTGGAAAAGTACTTAAAAATTTTGAACTCAGCGCGAATCTTGGCCGATTGAAAGCCATCCAGATTTACGTGGTGGGTCATGCAAAAAACCCCGGCATGTACACGATTTCGGGTCTTTCCACATTGGTCAATGCTTTGTTCGAATCGGGCGGACCATCCGCTACGGGTTCACTTCGCCGAATAGAGTTGGTACGGCAGGGTAAGACGGTTTCGACTTTGGACATGTATCCATTCATACAGAGCGGAAAAGCCCAAGGTGATTTGCCACTGCTCAATGGGGATGTGTTGGTGATTCCTGCTGCAGGGCCACGCATTGCTCTTATCGGCGCTGTTGAGCTGCCTGCTGTTTATGAGCTCAAGTCTGATGGCGAGTCTTTGCAGGATGTGTTGCAGTACGCCGGAGGGATCAAGGTTCTAGCAAATCCACAGAAAGCATCAATCGAGAGAATTTCTCCTGTTCAGACTCAGGCTCCCCGCCAGGTCCTGGAGGTGGACTTTTCCGATGCAGGACTCAATACCCGCTTGCAAGATGGTGATCTGGTGATGATCGGCTTGCTGCACCCGCAGTTTTCCAATGCTGTGACTCTGCGCGGTAATGTGGCTGCACCTGCACGCTATATCCATAGAGCTGGCATGCGTGTATCTGACCTTGTATCTCAAACGCATCAATTGATTCGTACGGAATATTACGACCGAAAAAATGCATTGGTACTGAATGAGCTTGCAAAAAATCAAGAAATCGGGAGCTCTGAGCAGTGGGCAAAAAATGTCAAAAATCTGTTGGATGAAGTGAATTGGGACTATGCGGTGATCGAACGGCTCGACACCAAAGTGTTGAAGCCGCAACTGATTTCATTCAACCTTCGAAAAGCTGTACAAGAAAAAGATCCCGCCCATGATCTGGTTTTGGAGCCCGGGGATGTGGTGACGGTATTTGGTGTCAAGGATTTACCGGTTCCTTTGGAAAAGAGGACGCAATTCGTGCGATTGGGTGGTGAGGTGAAAGTCCCCGGTGTTTATCAGATTCAGCCCAAAGAAACTTTGCCCAAACTGCTTCAGCGGGCAGGTGGTTTGACAGGTAATGCCTACGCCTACGGCACTGAGCTTCTGCGTGAAAGTGTGCGACGGCAACAGCAAGACAACCTGGACCGGGCGATTCGCAGAATGGAGGTGGGCCTTTCAGGACAACTCATCGCGCAGACACAAAATGCCACGGACGCAGACAGAACGAACGTTCAGGCACAAATGGACATGCAGAAGTCTATGCTGGAAAAGCTAAAACAGATGAAGGCCAGTGGGAGAGTTGCTCTGGAAATGAAGCCTGAATCCACAGACTTTCCGGAGCTGGCACTGGAGGATGGTGACACGATCAATGTCCCATATCGTTCGGATTTTGTGGCGGTATTTGGCGCGGTGATGGTGGAGACAAATCTGCTGCATCGAGATGGGTCAACTGTAAGTGACTATCTCGAGAAAGCGGGACCCAGCCGTGAAGCAGACTTGGACGGCGCCTTGCTGATCAAGGCAGACGGTACCGTTTTGGCCAACCGTGCCCAAAGAAGCTGGGTGGGTTGGGGGAACGCCAGTTTCATGAATACACGCGTCTATCCCGGTGACAGCATTTTTGTGCCAGAACTGGTGGACCGTCGCACACCTTATACACAGTTCATTCAAGGTGCCAAAGATTGGACGCAATTGTTATACCAGTTCGGTTTAGGTGCTGTTGCAATCAAAACGCTTCGTAATTGATCCTGAACTAAAATCATGCAAAACCCGCGCCCCGGCGGGTTTTGTTTTGTTCAATCCCGGGGCCATGTAGAGGAACACCATGTACAAAAACCTCGCAGCCACGTTCGTGGCCGCCTGTTTTTTTTCTCCCTTTTCTTTCGCACAATCCACGCCGGTCACGTCACCGGCGAACGCGCCTGTGAATGCGGGCTTTGTCTATGTCTCGCCCGTCACCGACGCAGGCTGGACGAAGCAGCATGACGAGGGTCGCAAGGCCGTCGATAGGGCGCTGGGCGACAAGGTCAGGACCACTTTTGTGGCCGACGTGCCCGAAGGCGCTGACGCCGAACGCGTGATCCGTGACCTGGCGCAGCAGGGTCATCAGATCATCTTCACGCCCAGCTTTGGCTACATGGAGCCAACACTCAAGGTGGCCAGGGAATTTCCAAACGTGAAGTTCGAGTCGGTGACGGGTTACAAGACCGCGCCGAACGTGGCCGCGTCCAACGCGCGCTATTACGAAGGCCGCTACCTGGCCGGTGTGGCGGCGGGTCGCATGACGCAGACGAACGTGGCCGGCTATGTGGCGGGCTTTCCGATCCCCGAGGTGCTGCAGGGCATCAACGCTTTCACCCTGGGCATGCGGTCTGTCAACCCCAAGGCCACCGTCAAGGTGGTGTGGCTGAACGCCTGGTTCGATCCGCCACGCGAGCGCGAGGCGGCCATGTCCTTGTTCAACCAGGACGTGGACGTGATCGCGTTTCACACCGGCTCGACCGCCGTGATGGTCGCCGCCCAGGAGCGAGGCAAGCTGGCGGTGGCCTACCACTCGGACATGCGCAAGGTCGGGCCGGATGCCCAGATCGTTGCCGTGACGCACCAGTGGGGCGAGTATTACACCCGCCGCGTCAAGGCGGTGATGGATGGCAGCTGGCAAAGCGGCAGCGTCTGGGGTGGCGTGAAGGACGGCATGATCCGCGTCGGCGACTTTGGCCCCAAGGTGCCCCAAAAAGTGCAGGACGAGGTGCTGGGCCTGCAAAAGGCCATTGGCGCCGGCAAGCTGCACCCGTTCACCGGGCCGATCACCGACAACGAAGGCAAGGCTGTCCTGCCCAAGGGGCAGCGCCTGAGCGACGAGCAGATCCTGAACATGAACTACCTGGTGCAGGGCGTGGTGGGCAGGGTTTCCCGCTGAACGGCCACCACTAGAATCAGGCCAAACACCCAAGGACGCAGCATGAGCATCAAGAGCGACAAATGGATCCGCCGCATGGCCGAGCAGCACGGCATGATCGAGCCGTTCGAGCCGGGGCAGGTCCGCTTCAACGAGGCGGGCCAGAAGATCGTGAGCTACGGCACGTCCAGTTACGGCTATGACATTCGCTGTGCGCCGGAGTTCAAGGTGTTCACCAACATCCACAGCACGGTGGTGGACCCGAAGAACTTTGACGAGAAGAGTTTTGTGGACATTCATTCGGATGTCTGCATCATCCCGCCCAACAGCTTTGCGCTGGCGCGCACGGTCGAATACTTCCGGATTCCGCGCAATGTGCTGACGGTGTGTCTGGGCAAGAGCACCTATGCCCGCTGCGGGATCATCGTGAACGTGACGCCGTTCGAGCCCGAGTGGGAGGGCTATGTGACGCTGGAGTTTTCCAACACCACGCCGCTGCCGGCCAAGATCTATGCCGGCGAGGGCTGTGCCCAGGTGTTGTTCTTTGAAAGCGACGAGGTCTGCGAGACCAGTTACAAGGACCGGGGTGGCAAGTACCAGGGGCAGGTTGGGGTGACTTTGCCGAAGACCTGATTTCCGTTGTTCTTTGCCTTCGTTTGGTGCCGGCCGGAGGGTGGGCTGGGGCCGAACTCCTCATGGCGAGGTACCGCAAATCGTCGTCCGGCCCCAGCCCACCCACAGGCCTCCTTGGTGCACTGACCGTTTTTACTTTCTCGTGTCATTCCCAGGCCCTGTGCTTATTTGTCATTGCCCGGCCTTGATTTTTCTTTGTCATTGCCCGGCTTGACCGGGGCAATCCATGGATCCCAAGGTCAAGCCTTGGGATGACAGGTGGCCCTTGGGATGACGGGTGGTAATAGGCCGCAGGACCTCATGGTAAACGTACCCCCGCATCATGAGGAACCCGGATACCGCCCCAAACGCTCCTGCCCCGCAGGGGCCAGTTGACGTTTTTGGGCCGCGAAACACCAAAATGCGACAATAGAGGGCAATGACCACTTCCTTCTCTCAACTGTCTCTGGCCCCCAACCTGGCCAAAGCCGTGGCCGAAATGGGCTACGAAAACATGACCCCCATCCAGGCACAGGCCATTCCCGTGGTGCTGACCGGCAAGGACGTCATGGGTGCCGCCCAGACTGGCACCGGCAAGACGGCCGCTTTTTCGCTGCCCTTGCTGCAGCGCCTGCTCAAGCACGAAAACCCTTCCACTTCGCCGGCTCGCCACCCCGTGCGCGCCCTGGTTCTGCTGCCCACCCGTGAGCTGGCCGACCAGGTCGCCCAGCAGATCGCGCTGTACGCCAAATACACCCAGCTGCGCAGCACCGTGGTGTTCGGCGGCATGGACATGAAGCCGCAGACGGCGGAACTGAAAAAGGGCGTCGAGGTGCTGGTCGCCACGCCCGGTCGCTTGCTGGACCACATCGAAGCCAAGAACGTGGTTCTCAATCAGGTCGAGTACGTGGTGCTCGACGAAGCCGACCGCATGCTGGACATCGGCTTTTTGCCGGATCTGCAGCGCATCCTGTCGTACCTTCCCAAGACCCGCACCACGCTGCTGTTCTCGGCCACCTTCTCGCCCGAGATCAAGCGCCTCGCTGGCAGCTACCTGCAGGATCCGATCACCATCGAGGTGGCGCGTCCGAACGAAACCGCGTCCACCGTGGAGCAGCGCTTCTTTGCCGCGTCCGACGACGATAAGCGCCGCGTGATCCGCAAGGTGCTGAACGACCGCGGCCTGCAGCAGGCCTTCATCTTCACCAACAGCAAGCTCGGCTGTGCCCGGCTGGCGCGCAGCCTGGAACGGGATGGTTTCAAGACCGGTGCGCTGCACGGCGACAAGAGCCAGGACGAGCGTCTGAAGGCCCTGGAGGCTTTCAAGAAGGGCGAAGTCCACCTGCTGGTCTGCACCGATGTGGCCGCCCGCGGCCTCGACATCAAGGACGTGCCGGCGGTGTTCAACTTTGACGTGCCCTTCAACGCCGAAGACTACGTCCACCGCATCGGTCGCACCGGCCGTGCCGGTGCCTCTGGCCTGGCGGTCACGCTGGTCGCGCCCAGCGACACCCGGCTGGTCGGTGATATCGAGAAGCTGATCAAGAAGAAGATCGAGGTCGAAGCCATCGAGCTGGATGAGCGCCCACGGGGACGCTCTAACGAGAGCCCCCGATCACGCCGTGAGGAAGATCCGCGGGATGTGCTCGATGCGCCCCGCGAACCGCGTGATCGACGTGGTTTTCGGCCCGCACCCGCTCCGCGCGACCCCTTCTTCGACAAGCCTTACGAGCCCTCCTCCAGCGAAGCTGCACCGGTCTGGGAGTCCCAGCGGCCAGCGGCGCGCTCCGGAGTGTCGGCCAATATCAAGACCAAGCGCAAGGTCGCTGCCCTGTTCAAGTCGGGCGACTGAAGCCGTGAGAGCGATCCCCTGATCGCGAATGCCTCTTTACCGGGGCTTCAAACGGCGGCTGCCTGCCGCTGTCAAAATCAGGGCATGCCTGAAGTCCTGACATCCCAGCTCCGTCCTTTTGTCCGTGCCGGCGCGCTCGCCGGGCTGCTGTCTGCCAGTCTGCCTGCCCTTGCGCAAGGTGCGCCTGCCGACAGCACCGACCTGGGCCGCATCGAAATCCGTGGCAACCGCGACAACGACGTCGAGCAGCGCCGCCAGTCCAGCGCGAGCAAGATCGTCATTGGCCGCGAAGAGATCGAAAAACAGGGCGACGCCACCATCGCCGATGTGCTCAAACGTTTGCCGGGGGTGACACTGGGCGGGCCGCCAGGCCGTGGCGGCGCCATCCGCATGCGCGGTCTGGGGGGCGGTTACACCCAGATCCTGCTGGACGGCGAGCGGGTGCCGCCGGGGTTCTCGATCGAACAGCTCACGCCCGAGCAGATCGAGCGCATCGAAGTGCTGCGCGCGCCGACTGCAGAAACCGGTGCCCGTGCGATTGCCGGCACCATCAACATCGTGCTGCGCGAGGGGCGGCGTGGCACCCCCGATGACCTCAAGCTGACTGCTGGCACAGAGCACGGCGAGACTTCCACACAGGCCAGCTGGGTGCGCAACCTCAAGAGCGATGCATTGAATGGCAGCTTCACCTTATCCGCCATGGACAACTACCGGCCTGAAGAGAGCAGCACAGCGATTGACTTCGAGCCTGACCTGCAGGATCGGCCGGACCGGGTTCGCGATGTCACCAGCCTGGGGCACCGCCGTGCCGTCCATGCCAACGCCCGGCTGCAATGGCGTGGCGAAGCGGGTCGCAGTCTGGTGCTGATGCCCTTTGTGGTCTATTCCGAATACGACAGTCGGGGTCAGGTCAGCGTGCGCGCGGACAACGGTCTGTCCGATGCTGCGCAGACCCGCAGCAACAGCCGTTTTGCCATGGGCCGTCTGAACGGACAGTGGGCCCAACGGCTGTCGGCCGATGATCGGCTGGAAGTGCGTTTCGGGGCCGGGCGCTCGAGTTACGACTACCGGCTGGACCAGAGTGGTGCTCTGGGCGTGGCGCCTGTCGGTGGTGCAGCTTTCCTGCGCAACGGATTTGAGACCCAGAACTTCATCGACCACAGCAGTAACCTGACCGGCAAGTGGACGCGCGCCATGGACAACGGTCATCAAATCGTGGGCGGCGTGGAGCTCGAACAAGTGCGTCGCAACGAAGAGGGCAATGCCGCGCTCAGTGACGAAGGCGGCAACCTCCAGGCGCGCACCCGGCGCTGGGCGGTATACGGCCAGGATGAATTCCGGATCAATTCCCAGTGGTCCGCCTATGGCGGTCTGCGCTACGAGAGTGTATTGACAGAAGGTACGGTCGACGGTGCGCTCAGACGCAATGACAGCGGGGTCTGGACCCCATTGCTGCATGCTGTCTTCAAGCCAGACCCGAAAAAGCGAGACCAGGTCCGGATGAGCCTCACGCGCAGCTACAAGACGCCGACCCTGCACCAGCTGGTTGCGCGTTATGTGCCTGCGCTGGGACAGAACAGTCCCACCAATCCGGACCGCAATGGCAATCCTGATTTGCTGCCAGAACTGGCCACGGGCCTCGATATCGCTTTCGAGCGCTATCTGGACCAAGGCGGTGTGCTCAGTGCCAATGTGTTCCGGCGCAATATCTCCAATTTGATCCGCTACACCACCACACTCGGCTGCCTGGACACGGGCGGGGCAGCCTGTGTGTCGAGCCCCAACAATGTGGGCGATGCCACCACCCAAGGCGTCGAACTCGAAGCCAAGTTCCGCCTGAACCAGTGGATCGAGGGGGCGTGGCCCATCGATGTGCGCAGCAATGTCAGTTTCTTCCACTCGCGCGTCAAGGACGTGCCGGGGCCCCACAACCGGCTCGACCAGCAGCCTTCGTCCACCGGCAACCTCGGCGGGGACTACCGGCTGCGCGGGATGCCGCTCACGCTGGGGGGGAACTTCAATTGGAACCCGGCCTACGACACGCGTCGCACCGAGAACCAGTGGGT